>Ga0208953_1000077_pt1 | contig 99630 bp, 82 predicted proteins | sample RifOxyB2_FD_184033 | JGI IMG/M metagenome (GOLD analysis project Ga0208953, IMG submission 184033) | Groundwater microbial communities from Rifle, Colorado - Rifle Oxygen_injection B2 (SPAdes) | ecosystem: Environmental > Aquatic > Deep subsurface > Groundwater | place: USA: Rifle, Colorado...
AACAGTTCTCTGTGATTCTTAGAAATGAATATACAAATTACCGCAACCCCAGAGAACTGTTGGTTGTGGTAGTCGTTATGGCTTGGTTGTACATTTGCTTGTTCATGGTACGATTATACATATTGTTTAATTCTTGTCAAGTTTTTAGGAAATATTTCGGCACAGGAACGGTCGAAAATGTATGTCGCCTAATGTCCCAGGGTATGCGATGTTTGCTGGTGATATAATAGCGAACGAAGTGAGCCATCACCAGCAAATATGGGTGGAGCGACCAACGGGAGCGAAACCGCATATTCTGTGTTATATGATTTAATTTTTGGGCTTTGGCAAATCAGAAAGTATATCTTTTAAGGCATCCTGAATACTTCCGGTAACGTCAATGTTTTTGCCATAATCGAACCGAGAAACGAGCGAATGAACAGCCCATGCCGCACCTTCACCATGAGTTTTGTTGCGCTCACTATCTCTTTTTATACAAAGTTCCAATGGTGCTTTCAGTGTAAAAATATGGTACGAAAAGGGAAGGTTTTGGATGAGGTGCTCGATGACTTCTTTATGGTAAAAGCAAGCGTCGAAAATTACTATTTTCCCATTTTGTAATGTTTTTTTGACTTCTGGCAGTACGCTTTCACTTGCTTTTATAAAGTTTATTGCAGGGATACAACCTTCTTTTTCATCAACCTTATCTAATTTAAGATTTTCGAGCACCTCATCTATTGCAATAAGTTTAGCGTCGAGATTTTCAGCGAGTTTCTCGGATATTGTTGATTTACCACTACCTAGTGGACCACGAATGATGATGAAGTAGTTCATAAATGTTTTGATTATAGTTGCCCAAAAATTATTTCATATAACGTCCGGGTATAGGCGATGTTGTCTGGCGGTATAATATATCGCGAAGCGATCTACCGCCAGACAATATGGGTGGAGCGACGACTGAAAGGAGGAGCGGAACCGCCTATACCCTGTTATATGCTGTGGCCGTTGGGGGCGTTTTTTGGATAATTTTGTTTGACAAATAAGGCTGGTGAGACTACGTTGCTTTCCTTTAATGTTTTATTATGATTGGATTAAAAGCACCATCATCTCCGCGAGCAGAACTTGAGAGAGCACAAGCTATTGCCATAGATTGGGGTGAAGCAGAAGACCGAGGGCGAAAACAAGCTGGAGATGTACATAAACTCGTTGGTCTTGTTCGAGAGGCTGTTGGTAGTCGAATTAGTTATCGGTTCATACGAAAAGTTTTGGAAACTTCGGAGCGTTGGGGCAACCAAGGTGATATTGTTGATACAACTCAGAGAGATGAAGCAGAAGCAAGTTCTGCTCGCGGTCGAATTAGTCATTGGTATTTAGGAGATCGGGTCTCACCAGCCGTAATGGTGCTCGAGGCAAATGCTGCTACTCTTGAGCCACAGGATGTCCTTGATACTACAAGAAGTAGGGTAAGAGATGTTTCTGATGAAATAGAAAAACCGAGCGTTACAGAAATACTCCAATTGGGCATGAATCCTATGGCGGTTGAAATGCTTTTGTTCTTCAGGCAACAGCCAACAGCAGCTTTGCCGAGAGCTGGAATGTCACCTGCTGAGATAGTTCGCTTCATGGAGGAACGAGAAATCACTTGTCGTTCTCCATACTTTTTTTAAAATGCCAAGCCCCCAAACGGCCATTGCATCTAACGTCGGAATTTAACGAAGTTGAATTTTGAGAGATGGAGCGAGCCGAGGCAAACCACAGCGAGCGACCTCCAAAATTCAATTTGGGTGGAGAAACCTGCAAGGTTTCGGAACCGTTAAATTCCTGTTAGTTGCGTCGGAGCGAAGCGGAGACCGAGGGATAGTGCAACGGTTTTTGCGAAGCAAAAAATCCCGAAGAGTAAGCAAACGGGCGTTAGAAAGACTGCGATTCTATTTTATCTATTTTCCAAAACTTTTTAGTAACTTCGAGGGCTTTATTTTCGTCAAATGATTTACAAGTGTAAATTATCAATGATAAAAATTTAGCATTAGACCAAACATAAACTGAGATTCCTGAATCTATCAATGGAACAAAAGCGTCATAACCTTGATTTTCTTCTTTACCTTTTCCACCAGGTGAGAAAATTATAGGTTTTCCATACATTCGAAGATTAAGAGATTTAGTTATTTTTTTGAAATAATTTTCGATTACGCTTTTGTTAGCATCGATTTTATAGAATCCTTCTATCAGCAATCGTTGCCTCATAATGTTTGGTGCTAAATTTTTCATCTTAGACTATTAGAAAATAAAGCCATATATAAGTTTTACGCAGTCAGCCCGTTTGCTTATTGCAACTAACGTCAGGGATATACGAAGTTTTTCTGTAGCGTAGCGGAAGAAAAATTTGGGTGAGGGGCGAGCCGAGCCCCGAACCGTATATCCCTTGTTATACGAGGGTGAGCGGAATGAAATGGAGCGAAAGCGCAGCGCCCCCTTGCGTTTGAGAGTGTGCCGTTCATTATTTTAAAAAGTGGGGCTATCATACTTTACTGTTTTAGCTATCATTTGTTTAACTTCGACAGAATTTGGATACCAAATCAGAGTATCTAAATCATGTTCAACAGCGTAGAGATCTAACCTCTTATCCAAATTTTCAAATTTAAATAGTTCTGGATAAAATTCCTGAAACCAATTCAAGAGATGGATGTAATCTTCTTTTTTGGCAAATTTTTCAAATTTTTCGGACATATACTTTTTCGGATATTCAACCATTCTTTTGACAATATCCAAAACGAAATCCAATGAAGAAACTTCTGTCCTTTCAAAATCCAAAAGCCCGACAATCTTATTATCCTGAACTAAAATGTTATCAAAGTGAGCATCCCAATATACCAACGCGAGCTTCTGCTCTTTGAGAACGTGATGATTGTCGTCAATGAATTTCATGATGACTTTGATAAATTCTGGGGACAGAAGTTTCTTTTCCTCAATTGTTTTTAATGAGTTTTGGATTTGGTTGAGTATCTTATCGTGCCAGTTGTCCGAAAAATTTATATCAAACTTTTGCAAAAATTCATCGTATGGCGATTTGTTGATGACTTTAAGAATATCGCAAAGTTGTTTGATGATGATTTTTCTCTGTTCATTGCTCAACAAATGCCATTTTGAGTACAGATTATCACCCTCAATTTTGGGATAAATCATGAAAAATTTGCCATAAATACTTTTGGATTTGTCGAAAACTTTGATTATAGGAACAGGAATTTTATCCTTGAAAAAATTGTAGAAAAATACCTCCACTTCAAATTTTTGTTCGTTGCTTTCATCTTCGCAAACTTTGAGAATAAAAGCGTCATTTATCAAATAAACTTTGTTCGTGAAGCCAATCTCAATATTTGCAATGGACTCAACTTTGTCTAAGCCATGTTCTGTGAAAATTTTTTCTACAATTTTTTTCTCCATATCAGGATAAGAGGTTAGATCGTTTATAAATTTAGCCCCACTTTTTTCTAGAGTAAAGGCACACTCTCAAATGTCGTATAACGTTCGGGTATAGGCGATGTTGTCTGGCGGTATAATATAACGCGATAGCGTTTTACCGCCAGACAATATGAGTGGAGCGACGACTGGAAGGAGGAGCGGAACCGCCTATACCCTGTTGTGTGCTGTTCTTTTCCCGCTCACTAACACAATATGTTGAGGTTTACAAAAACTAGACCTAAAAATATTCCAACAATATAGAAAATGATTGAGAAAAATTCTAAACTCAGGGCGAATTTATGATATTTATCTTTAAGCTTTTTGTTTTTTGTTATTCCAGCATTAATTTCAGCCCAATACCATGTTGTTTTTGCCCAAAAGAAATTTCTTAATGAGGAAGAAATTATTGAAAGGATTAATAGTATTTCAACTGCAATAAATAGTTTTGGGGAAACTATATTCTCAAGACTTTGAACAAATGGAATTAAAAGTGAGAATGTTCCTGCCGCGAGAATAGCCCAGTGGAAAAAGAATTTTTCTCGTAATTGATTTGATTCTAAACCTTGTTCATTTATTTGGTTACTACTCATAAATAGTGAGGGAAAAGAATTGCACACAACTCGTTTTTATGCGAAGTGTTTGCAGGTTAATAGTAAATTTTTGCATTCAATGCGAAACGAGCTATGGATTTTTATAAATTTATCAACAATTATATTTATCCATAATTGTTAACTTTTTACAAATGGAAAATCATCAAAATCAAATGGATTTGTTTTTAGAAAAATTAGCTAATGAACTGAAACTTCGAAATTATAGTCGCAAAACAATTAAAAGTTACGTTTTATGCTTAAGAGGTTATTTTTTATTTTTGAAAATAGATTTTACAACTTTGAATATTGAAAAAATCAAAGAATTTCTTTTATTGAAATATGATAAAGGCTTTTCTTCACAAACTATTAATCTTTATCTGAACGCAATTAAGTTTTTTTATCGAGATGTTCTTAAAAATTTTACAAACATTGATATTAAATTTGCAAAAAGATCAAAAAAATTACCAGTTGTTTTGTCAAAACAGGAAATTTTGAGAATTATTGATGGTATTTCTAATCCAAAACATAAATTGATAGTATCTTTGAGTTATGGAGCTGGTCTGCGTGTAAGTGAAGTTGTAGCTTTGAAAATTAAGGACATTGATTTTGAAAGAAATTTGATCTATGTGAGGCATGGAAAAGGTGCGAAAGATAGAATTACTTTGTTATCTGAGAAAATAAAGAATGATTTGAAAAGTTTTGCTTGTATGAAAGATTTTAATATGTATCTTTTTGAAAGTGAAAGAGGTGGTAAATTAACTATTAGAAGTGCTGAGAAAATTTTTGAGAATGCTATGAAAAAAGTAGGAATTTATAAAGATGCTACTTTTCATAGTTTGCGTCATAGCTTTGCTACTCATTTACTTGAGAATGGTACTGATATTCGTTATGTGCAGGAACTTTTGGGTCATCAAAACATAAGAACTACTCAAATTTACACTCATATTACATCAAACGCTATTAATCAAATCAGGAGCCCACTGTAGACAACTGTCTAGACATGTCTACATTGTTTTTAGTTAAAATTTATATAATATACTTAATGAAGCATAATTAAGAATTTAGAATTCAAAATTTAAAATTCTCCCCATGTCTTTGGTTTTTATATCACCAGATCCAGTGAAAGCACTTGGTTTGGAAGATTTTATTTCAAATTATCACGTTGTTTGCACATTTAAACATCCGATTTTGGAATTTTTGAAAAAGAAAAAAATAGAAGTTTTTTGTTTGGAAAAATTTTTAGAACAAAATAAAGATGCTTTAAAAAACATAAATATCAAAAATTATTTGGAAAAATTCCGAAATACTGGAAAATTAATCGCAAATAATCATGTTTTAAATTATTTAGATAAATTAAAAAGAAAAAATGAAATGGACTTAAAGATTTTGGCTTTTAAGCCAAATCCAAGGTTTTTTAAGGTGTGTAAGGAAAATAATTTTAAAATTTTACTACCTGATGCTGATATTGCTAGAGAACTTGAAGACAAAGTTATTTTTTATGAAATTTTTACAAAATATAAAAAAATTAGTTTGCTCCCTTATAAAATAGGGATTTTAGAAAATTTTAAATTTGAAAATGTTTTTAAAAAATTTGAAAATTTTGTGGTGCAAAAAAGAAGAGGTTATGCAGGTAATTCGACTTATTTTATCAAAAATAAAAAAGATTTTGAAAAATTACAAAATGAATTCCCAGATGATGAAGTGAAAATTACGAAATTTATAACAGGTCCAACTTTGACTTTGAATGCCTGTGCTACAAAACAAGGGATTTTTGTTAGCAAACCTTTTTTACAAATTACTGGTGAAAAATTATTATCTAGACAAAAAGGCGGGACTTGTGGCGTAAGTTTTGATATTGATCAAATTTGTGATGAAAAAATTTTAACAGAAATTGAAAATCAAACGAAATTGATTGGGAAAATTATGTATGAAAAAGAATTTAGAGGGATTTTTGGCTTAGATTTAATATTGACTGACGAACAAGAAGATTCCTGTCTTCGCAGGAATGACAATGGGGTGTATGTAATTGAATGTAATCCAAGGATGACGATTTCAGTGCCTCATTTTACAAAAAGAGAGTTAGCGTCAAGACAAAAGCCTTTATTGATGGAGCATTTAGAGGAATTTGAGGGAAAAAATGAAAAATGGAAAATGAAAAATGGAAAATGTAAAGAAGAAGATTCCTGCTTTCCCAGGAATGACATAAAAGGAGCGAGTTTAATTTTGAGGAATAAAAGTTCGAAAGAGATAATTTTAAAGAAAACCTTCCCTGCCAAATGGCATAAATATAATTTAAAAACACAAAAAATTGTTGAAACTGATAAAGGTTTTGAATTTGAAAACTTACCTAAAATTGATAAAAATGAACTTTTATTTTTCACAATGTTCCAAGAAAAAGGATATATAGTTCATCCTGACATGGAATATGCTGAAATTTATTTTGTAGAAAATATTTTGGATAAAAATTTTAAGATCAAAAAAGAAGTTTTGGATTTGATAAAAAAGTGCAAATAAGAGTAAAAGATGATTGTTTTGTCGTTAGCGTCATTCCAGATTTAGTCTGGAATCCAGCGTGCCACTTCGAAGTAAAACGTAGGCTGGTAGAGGACTTTTTCGATAGTATTGAGTTTTAAATTATATGGAGGAATGACATTCTATCTAGTTTTTACGCTTCAGCCTGTTTTTGTTGATCAGCGAGTTTTTTTTGTTTTTCTTCTTCAACAATTCTGTCACGTTCCTCTTTTTCTTTTGCTAATTTTTCTAATTGGGCGACATAACTGTCAACGCTAGCTTTTTGTTCTGGGGTTAACGAGGCAATAGCCTCTTCAATTGTCCCTTCCCCGCCAATATCCACTTTAAAAACCAAATAAATCACAATTCTGACCCATTTGTCAGGTGTTTCTTGTTTTTTGAACGAAGCTTCATCCTTTTTGGCTTTTTGCATGGCGGCTTGGTTTTTTTGTTGGCGATCCTTGAAAACATCACTTGGCCCTTCATCCACATTGATTTGAGGTGTTGCAGAAAATTTATCATCAGCATTTAAAACTTCATTTTCAAAGATAAATCTCTGATTAAATAGAGTTAAATTTATTTTAAGCATTTTAGTGTAAACTAATAATTATCATAAAATTATACCCTAAAGTTTATTTGTGAGCGAATTTAAATTTTTCTTATTTCCTGAATTTGTGTTATAATAATAAGATTTAAAAATATTTTAAAGAAAAAATCTATGATTACACAAATTGGATTAAAATCGGTGAGAGCAAGTGAAGAAGATTTAAATGATATTATTTTGACTGATACTTTCCGTAATAAAGTGGAAAAACAAAATTGGGCCGAATATACAAAAGAAGGGGTTGAATATTATTATTTATTACGTGATGAACTTAAAATTGATACTCTTTATGAATCACATAAAGCAAAAGATTTATATCAAAAAATGGAGGAATCTTTTGAAAGGCAATTACAATTATATTTAAGTAATATTAGAGGTTACAATGAAGGCGAAAAATATTTAGAACTTGCGGATTTTTATTTATTAATGGAGAAATGTTATGGATCTTTGGAAGTTATTTATGATAAAAAAGATTTTATTGATGGGGCAAAAAGATCATATGAAAAAAAGATGAATTATCGCAAATTCAGTTATTTTTTCCATAGAAAATACTTAAGATGGTTTGAATATTTCTTTTTGGAAAAAACCACTAAATATGGGGATAGCTTCTTAAGATGGGGAGTGACTTCCCTGGCTTTTACATTGCTTTGTGCCATTGGATTTTTTGTTTTTGACCAAATTCAGCCTGATATGGCCTTTCATACGATTCAAAATGGTCATTTGTATGATTATTTTTATTTTTCAATGCAGAATTTAACCAGTTTGGGGGCTGGAGATTTCTTGGCAAAAACTTTTTTAGCTAAAATGCTTGTAACTTTTCAGGTGTTCTTTGGTTATATAATGCTTGGCATGTTTATTACGTTGTTGCAGAAAAAGATATAATTTTCCAACTATTTATTTAATATCCACAAAACTGGCTGCAAAGCTATCATCCCTAATAAAAGAATGGCAAAAATCCATTTATTTAAACGTTCCATTTTAAGTTTTTGCTGAATTTCTTCAGATTTTTTTTCTAAATTAACTTCAGCTTCTTTTAATGCTAACGTGTTTTCTTTTAATTCAAGCAGTGGTATAGAATTATGAAGTTTCTCTTCAAGTTGTCCAAGTCTATAATTTGCAGAATTTAATTCAGAATATGCTTGTTTTAATTCATTCTTTGTCTCTTCATAAAGATTTTTATATAAATGATCAAATTGTCCTTGTGGGACAGTCATTTCTTTAGTTTTGGAGGTATGCGGGCTAATAATATTTTCTTGAGTTATAATTTTTTTACCTAAATATTCAGAAAATTTTTCAATATCAGTTTGATAAATTCTCACCCGTCCTCTTATCTGGCTTGATTTTATTTTTTTTGTTTTAAGATATCGGTCAAGGGTTCTTGTGGAAATTCCAAGAAGCTCTGCGGCCTGTTCACGCGAATAACCTGTGTCTTTCATAAGAGGGAAAAAGAAGAAAGTTGGAAGAAAAATGTCTATAGACAATGTCTAGACAAAATTTTAAAATAAAAGAGTGTTAATAGCAAGGAAATTTATGAAAAATTTGAAAAATCCAGTAGTTTTAGTTCTAGATAATATCCGTAGTCTTCAGAATATTGGAGCGATTTTTCGGACAGCGGAAGCAACTAATGTGTCCAAAATTTATTTAACTGGCATTTGCGGTCAGCCGCCAAGAAAAGAAATTACTAAATCAGCTCTTGGCGCGGAAAAATTTATGGAATGGGAATATGTTAAAGATAGCGTGAGCTTAATTAAAAATTTAAAACAGGCAGGTTACTTCATAGTTTCAGCGGAATTGGACAAAAAAAGCGTTAATTTCAAAAAAGCTGAATATCAATTTCCTTTGGTTTTGGTTTTGGGGCATGAAAGAGAAGGCGTTTCAAAAGAAATTTTAGATTTGACGGATTTAATTGTTGAAATCCCAATGTTAGGTAGTCACGCTAAATCATTGAATGTGGCAACGGCAGGGGGTATCATAGTATATGAAATAATTCTTAATTCTAAATTTTGAATTTAGAATTAATTAAGAATTTAGAATTTTAAAATGGCTATATTGAAAATCCAAATCGGCACTAATAATCCAATTCTGCGTACAAAATCAAAAAAAGTGCAAAAGGTTGATGCAAACGTGAAAAAATTAATCAAAGACATGCAGGATACTTTACATTTGGATGGGGTAGGTCTGGCCGCGCCTCAGGTTGGGCAAAATTTACGGGTGATTTTGATTATTATTAATGCCGCTAAGGTTAACCAGAATATGTTAACGATGATTAATCCGGAAATTTTGTTTTTTTCAGAAGATTTGGAAATCATGGAAGAAGGGTGTTTAAGTTTGCCAAAAATTTTTAAAAACGTAGCCAGATCAAAATCGATCACAGTTAAGTATCAGGATTTAAATTTACACGAGCATGTGCTTCAGTTGTCAGGGTTTAATGCGAGAATTGTTCAGCACGAAGTGGATCATATTGATGGTATTTTATTTATCGATAGGGCGGAGGGAAATTCTAAATTTTGAATTTTGAATTAAGGCCTTAAATTAACAAAATCATTTGCAATGTTTGATCAATCATTGTGTGACTCTTCTTTGACATGAGAAAAAATCGGGGTTTTGTGATAAAATAATAAGAATATAATTTTTTAATTTTTATGGCAGACAATTTACAATCAGTTGCTATGTTAGATGAGGAATTTTTGGAGCTTTTGCTTCATTCTGAGTTTTATAAGAATTTAGATAGGAATTTACAGGAAAGACTGATCCTAATTGTTTTAACAGGCGATGAGGAATCAAAATTTGCTTTGCTAAATATTTTGAATAACGCCAAAACTGATTTTGATAATTTGAAAAATAATTTTTTAAAACAAGAATTTAAAGTCCTTAACGAACAAGCGCAGATTTTGACGGCGGCTAAAAATTTGCAACAAAAAGTACTTCGCATAGATACGGAAGTTTTGGAAAGGCAAAAAGAAGAGAAAAATGCCGATGATTTGCTTAAAAATATTTAAATAAAAAACAAAAATAAAAATAAATGCCAAATGAAGCTTTACAATTTGCGGAACAGGAGTTTTCTAAGGAACAATTAGGGCAACAGGTGTCTGAGGCAAAGGTAGACGGGCTTAAGATGAAAGTGGCCAATTTGAAAGGCGAAATTAAGCAACTGAAAGAACTAGGCGTAAAAAACAAAGATGGCGCGAATTTTCAGGAAAAAACCATCACTGATAAATTGAAGAAAGCTGATGAGTTGCAACAGGCTTTGGAAGATTTACGGACAATGACTGCTGAACAATATGAGCAGTTAACGGCAGAATATGATAAGCAGGTATCAGTTTTGGCTGAACATGCGGATTTGAAGTTTCAGACTTACATTGGGGATGATGTTGGTAAAGTTTTGCAAAGTTTGGATGGTCAAACGCAAAAGCCAGAAGGCGCAATTGTGAATTTGGATAAATCCTCTCCAGAGTTTAATGAACAGATCTTCGATAATGAATGGCGGCTGAGGAAAGGACAGGATCTTACGCTTAGGGATGAGCAAGGGGTGCCATGTTTGAAGCTCAAGTCAAGACTATTAGATAGAATTTTTGATAGTGTTTCGATTCAGGCGGAGGTTAAAATTCAATTGATGGAGAAAGATGGTGATAAATATGTGCAAGGACCAGAAAAATCTTTTTTTAAGATAAGTTATGGCGGAAGGGAGTGGTATGTTGAAAAAGAAAAATTTGAAGCAAAAGAGAAAAAAACTGATTCTCAGCCAGAAAAATTTACGGGAAAAAATACCCAAATTTATAATGAAAAACTTAGTATGGGTATTGATGCTGGCAAATCACAACTTATTGATAGAATTTATGATCAGGTAGGACAATTTGAACCTGGTAAAAGCAGCAAAATTTTTAGTTACCAATATGCAGAACAGAATGGGAATTCCCTTAACTTAGAAATGACCTTTGATGGGCATGATATTTTGATGAGAAAAAATCTTGGAGAAGGAAAATTTGATACTCAAATAATCTCTCTGTCTAATTTGAATTTGGAATTAAATAGAGCTTTATTAAGATTTTTAAATGAAGAGAATGGCGGATCAATTACACCAAAGAATTTTGATGAAAAAACTTCAATAGAACAATTTCCTGATATAGATTTAATAGAATTTCCTGATTTTGATCAAGTTGAGCATTTTCTTAATAAATGTGAAGCTCAAAAAGGGACAGAATTTCGAGGTACTTATAAAATTGCTGATAAAATTTACTATCTTGCTGGTCGTCATTATGAAGACGGGAGAAAAGAATATTATATTTCTGACAGTTTAAATCTTTTGGAAGGGAAGAAAGAAGATGGGACTAAAGAAAAAAGATTTTTTGCGAAAGTTGATAATAAAGAGGAGTTTTTGGGCTTGTTAGGGGCAGATTTAGATAGTCCGAAAAAAGCCAATGTTCAAAGTTTTGATTGGTTTGAAAAAGTTGTTCCTCAACAAATTGCTGAAAAATCTCAACCAGCTAATACTCCTGAGGCAACTAAAGAAGAAGAAATTAGTCATGAAATAATTACACAACTTAATACCATTTTGAATTCAAATAAGGATGGAATTTCTATGGCTCAGGATTATTTGAATGGTATTGAAATTTCTCAAGGTGTAGATAAAAATAAATTATTTTCTGTGATGGGTTCACGTTTACTTGAAGTTAAGTTTGTTATGCAAAAATTAGAATTTTTTCGATCACAATATTCTACAAGAAAAAGTTGGCAAGATTTTGAACAAAAAGTTTTTGATAGGGTGAAAATAATAATAAAACAATTAGTTCAATTGAAACAAAATTTAATAGAAGGAAAAGAATTGACTATCAATTTTGAAGCGAATATGTCCTTAGAAGAGGCTGCAAAAATTCATGCAGATAACGATACTTCCTTGGCAGACAGGCAGGCTCAGCTTTTAACAGATAGAGAAAGGACAAATGAAACAATGGGTAAACTTGATTTAGAGAAAAGGGATCAGGCATATACAGGATCAGTTGATTTAAATGTCTTAATTGAGATACAAGAACCTGAAGAAGAGGTAAGCCAAGAAAAAGAATCAGCTCCCCTAATAATTCAAGACACAGAATCTCCACAAACGACGATGGATAAATTTAAGTTTATTAATCTTTTAGATGAAAAATATGGGATATTAACTGATAAACTAGGCGGACTTTCTCTTAATCAGGCGTTAGTTGTCCCATTACCAACCTTTATTAAGGGAGGACACGATCAATTTGTTACCATTGTCAAGCGTGGCAATGATTTATATCAACTTTATCCTCATGGATTTGAGGACGGAATGACAGTAAGCGCTAAGTTTTATAATGCTGAGACTTTAAAACAAGGATTGATTAATATAGTGGAAGAGCAGGATTTATTACCTGAACATTTGAGGAGACCTGGAGGTTTGGAAGAGAAAATAGCAGAACCAGCAGCGATAGAAGAAGAGTTCAAAGAGCCAGAGGGCATTGCCACTTCTACAGCTCCTGTAGCTTCAGAGAGGCAAGAGTCGCCAGAATTGTTGTGGGAAGAAAAATCAAAAGATAGGACAAAAACTGCCATTGAACGTCTTCAAAATGATTTACGGAAATTAAGGGCTTTAGTTGGACAAGATTTGCAGGCAAAGATTGATCCATTAAATACAGAACTAACTCAAGATTGGGAGCATTTGAATAGTCAGGATAAATCGGTTTCAGGACAAGTTATAGAAAAATATGGCATTTTTATTAATGATTTTGACACTCCCTATCCTGAAAAATTTAATAATTTTCTGATTAGCAAAGAAATCACTTTAGAGACAAAAAAAGAAAAAACCAAAAAGGAACCATCTAAATCTAAAGAAGGACCTCAAGTAGCCTTGGTCATAAACAATAAACAAGTTAAACAGGCTTTGGAGGCGCCTTCTTTGAATTTGCGTGATCAATTTGAAGTTTTTACCCTTAAGGCTCAACCTAAACAATTATGGAATACCAATGGAGAACTGCTAAGTATTTCTTTACCTGCCAGCGTGGTAGATGCGGTTTATTTGACTGAAGGTCAAGTGTTTAGTGTTGACGTTCCAAAACCAACGCCAAAAGGCAAACCAACACAGACAGAAAAAATGGAATTTGTAAAAATTATTTATGCCGGGCAGGAATTTGTAATCAGGAAAGATGATTTAGATATTAAAGATAAGACCGTTGAAGAAAAAAAATATGATATGAAGGGGACTACTGAATATGATAGCAGTCTAGGCATGAACTTAGATTCAGCTAAAATTCAGTGTTATAAAGATATGTTGCAAGTTATTGATGGTTATAAACAATTAAAGCCAGATCAAACAGATGATAAAGTTCATAAATTTATTATTAATGATGGTTCGACACAAATTGTTTATGAAATGATTTATCATCAAGGTAATGTGGAAATTTATACCGGGGGTGAGTTTACAACGTTATTTTCCCCAAATAAAGATAAGTTTATTCAAAAATTTATTAAAAATGGCACGGAAAAAGATTATCAACCTAGTTTTGATAAAAGACCTTTGTCTGCTTCTTTTGATAAATTCCCAGATAAATTACCTGCTATCGAAGCCAGCCTAGATGGCTTTTGGAATCTTTATGGCAAAATTAAGGCCTTGGCCAATAGCGAGGAATTAGTTTTTAAAATTTCAGGGCAGGGAGAGGGAGCAAAAGACCAATATGTTTATATAGCAAAAAGTGCTGATGGCAAATTAAAGTTTATTAGTTCAGACAATGCTGATTTAGTACAAGCTTCTGAAGGTAATTTTAGACAAAAAGATGATGCTGAGTTGAAAGAAATTTTCAAAACCCTGCGAGATATGATGGGCGTGAAATTGGAAAATACAGCAGTTGATTTGGATGGAGAGACAGGTGTTAAATTTCAAACCTTACAAAATCCAATTTATAGCCCTAAACGCTGGAGTGAATTTCTGACAGGTGAAGGCGATGATAAATTTGGCAAAATTATGGAAGATTTACCTGTCGGCAAGAATGTCGATATTAGTTTGCCTGGCGACAGGAAGCTTACAATTTATAAACGGGCAGAGAATTTATATGAATTAAGGGATAAATATAAATTTCAAGCAACAGAGGGAATTGATTCCAGTTCTACTTTTGAATTTAAGAATTTAGATGACCTAAAAGTTGATTTGGACCTGAAATATAAAGAGAAATCAGCAGGCTGGAGGCCACTTGATTCCAGTATTTTTGAAGCTACCAGCGCTCAGATTGCTAGTGTAAAAGCAAGCATACCGCGAGAAATATATGGGCATCCTGATTTAATTTTGAATGGACCAAAGCAAGTGCAAACTTTATCATCTGACAGTGAAGTTCAGTCAGAGCCAGGTCCAGACAATCTAGGCAAGTATCCAAAAGGCGACGTTGAATTGGCTTATGAATATTTAAAAGTTAATGCTTTGAATAAAATTAAAGAAATTTTTATTAATGCTCAAGATGGTGTGATAACCAAGGGTGATTTAATTGCTTATGGAGTGAAGGAACCGGCTAGATTTTTGGGGTTATTTACTAGCAGCCTTTCTATTGATGATAAAAGAAGCCTTGGCGCGGCCTTGTTTATTAGTGCCATGGAGGGGATTAATTTAAATCCGGGTGAAGGCGATCCAATGGCTAATCAGTCAGATCTTTTGGGTGATACCTGGGATTTTTATGCGCTGGATATCCAGGATAAAGTAAAAAATATTATCCAGGATTTGACTAAGAAGACTGGGCCAATTGTAGTCCTTGATAGCGCAGAACTCCCAGCGTCATCAGAAGCAGGGGTGGCAGAAACCGTTTCAGACAAACAAACTGCGGTAACATCAGAGAGTTCAGCAGAAACAAGTATTAGCACTCCAGAACGGTCTGTAATCAGCGAGACTTTAGGTAGGGAAACAGGCGTTAGTAATTTCCCCACTATTCCAGATTTTGATAAATTTAGCAGTTTAGCTTTGGGCAATAATAGCAAAAATAAAGGAGAGCTCTTGAATTTTGTGACCGAACCGGTGAATGGGCAAAGAATCAGTTCACCTCGAGTCAAAGTTTTGGAAATTATGGGAAAAAATGCTGACGGCAATCAGGTGCCAGATAAAAAATATATGTTGATGATGTCAGCTGATGGTAAAATCATGGTTTTCCGGCAAGAAACAGGAGAAACCGAAAATCAAAAATGGGTCCAAATTGCGGTGGAAGGAAATAATGGTGATAAAAGTCAGTTGCGTCAGGTTTTGGAAGGTGAAATTAGAGAGGCTTACCATTCTAATGTTAAATTAATGAAATCAGCTAAACAAAAAGAAGCTGAAGCTAAAAAAGATTTAGCCAAAGCAGTAAAATTGAAGGAAAAACAAGCAACTATTCCGGTTAAAACCAAGTTATTGACCAAAATTGATTTTAAACATTATAGTCATTACAGTCAGGATACTTACCCGAGTTTATTTTTGCGGTGTGAGCTGGATTGTCGAGACGGCACAACTAAAATTGTAGACGTTAAGATTGATTCATGGCTGGCTGATAGTAATGGCCGAAGTTTTTATTTTAATGTCGGACAATTAGAAAATGCTTTGCAATTAGCAACTCAAGAGGAATTTAAAGCAGATTATGCTTTGCCATTACCAAAAGACGTACATGGCAATGTCACTTTTCCAGTCAACGGAAAACTTGATTTCTTATTGCACCGAAAACTCGTAAAAGCTGAATAATCTTGTTTAAAAAAGGTTTAAAAATGTATTCTTTGGATTCAGGATAACTGATAATTATGCCTCCGAATTTGAGCTTGAAATCAGTGACGGATTGGAGTGGATGTTTTTTCCCGCTTTCGCGGGAATGATAATTAGAAGTTGGCGCAATACCAAGAAAATCATAAATTTCAAAACCGTTTTTTTTCGCAGCCTGAATCGCTGTCCACTGCAGAAGATAGGGGGCCATGACGGCACGATGCTGGCTGGATGAGGCTCCATAATAATAAATTACAGTGTTTTGGAACTGGGTAGTGATAATTCCCGCAATATACTTATTTTCATATTTGGCTAGATATAGTTTGGCATGATTTTTTAAGGCTAAAAGCATTTTAAGATAGTAATCTTGGTCATGAGAAAAAAACTTATCACGGGAGGCAGTTTCTTTAAGAATTTGGTGAAAATTAGCAATGGCGGATTTTAATTTTTTTTCGTCTTGATAATTGAAGTTTTCAATAGTTAGTCCTTTTTTTTGAGCCAATTTAATATTATATCGTCCTTTGGGCTTCATTTGTTTAAGAATCTCTTCTTCGGTTTGCGTCAAGTCTAGAATTAAGGTGGTTTCAGGCAGATAGCTTTTTTTAGCCGTTTGGAATTTGAGATTTTTTAAAAAATCAGTGATTTTTTCAGAAGGATTTTCGAATCTGATATAAACAGTTCGCTGAGTTTTAGCTAAGTCGATAATTTTTTGCCAAAAACTATCGTTGTTTTTTTGAGTTAAAAATGGTTTAGAAACGAGAAACCAACAATAATTGAATGGTAAAGGAATTTTGGTGATTAAAATTTCATCAACCCAAAAACATTCTCGACCAATTGACTGCTGAAAATTTTTCCAAATATCAGATTGCTGGATAGCCTTAATTGATAATTTTTGTAAAAAATCCATTAAAGAACGTCATTTGATTTATTTATTAATCTTGTTTCTCATAAAAGCCGGAATATCATATTCGTCTTTGGAGGTAAAAGAGTCAGGGATTTTGTTGGTAGTGTTGTTAGGAGGCAGGAAACTACCAACCTGTTGCATCCTACCCATTACTGGTTCAGGGGCTTTTTTGCTATCATCAAATCCAGTGGCCACTACCGTAATTTTGACTTCGCCAACATAGTTTTCATCAGTAATAACACCAAATATGATATTACAATCCTTGTCGCAAGCTTCTGTAATAATACGGCCAGCTTCTTCCACTTCGCTCATTGATAGGTCATTGCCGCCAGTAATAGTAAATAGAAGACCTTTAGCGCCATGGATGTCTACGTCTAACAGTGGACTAGTGGTGGCGGCTCTTGCGGCATCAATCGCTCTGGTTTCATTTGAGCCATAACCGATACCCATCATAGCAGTGCCGGCATTTGCCATGATTGCTCTTACATCAGCAAAATCAACGTTGATAATGCCATGTTCGGTGATAATACTAGATATACCTTGAATACCTTGTCTTAAAATATCGTCAACGCATTTGAAGGCATCGTGCAGACTGGTTCTTTTATCAATTATGGATAAAATTTTGTCATTTTTGATGGCAATTAAGGTATCCACTTTGTCTTTTAGATCAGCATAACCTTGATCAGCCTGTTCTTTTCTGCGTTTACCTTCAAATGAAAATGGAATCGTGACAATGCCAACAGTAAGGATGCCCAATTCTCTAGCAATTTCAGCAACAATTGGAGCCGCACCTGTCCCAGTGCCACCGCCTAAACCGCAAGTGATAAATATCATGTCCGCCCCCTCTAGATGTTCTTTGATCTCATCATGGCTTTCTTCCGCAGCTTTACGACCAACATCAGGATTACTGCCAGCTCCCAATCCTCTAGTAATACCACGCCCTAAATTAATTCGATTTTGGCTAGGCGCATGAGACAAAGCTTGCGCGTCGGTATTAGCTATGATAAATTCCACACCACTAAGTCCGGCCTCTACCATCCTATTTACAGCATTAGAACCGCCACCGCCCACGCCAATGACTTTGATGTTTGCACCACGCTGAAAATCAGGCGTAACTTCCACATTTTTGGCTTTAAAAGATTTTTGTTGACTGGAAAAAAGTGATTTTAACCTTACTTCAGTATTATCGCTTTGGTTATTCACTGGATTGGCTTGAAAGAAAATTTTAGTCATATAGAAAGTTATAAATGTAGAAAGCGTAGCTTTTAGAGAATAAATAGAAAATAAACTGAAAGCTCAAAGCTAATAGCTAACAATTTTTTATGGTAATAAATGACGAAGCCAGTTTTTGGTCGAAGTCCACATCTTACCCAAATTTAAAGCTTTAAACTGGTTGAAGTTATTGAAATGAGCTTCATATTGACTGCCTAATATCAGAAGTCCAATTACTGTAGCAAATTGAGGATCGTCAATGCCATCAACCACTCCTTCCACCTGTTGCGGGTAGCCAATTTGCACTGGTAAATTTAAAGTTTCTCTGGCTAATTCTAATATTCCCGGCATTTTAGCGGCGGCGCCACTTAAAATTGCGCCGGCAGGAAGCATTCCATCCCGGCCGATTTTTCTTAATTCATCTTTCGCTAAACAAAAAATTTCATGATATCTGGCTTGAATTATCTCCGCTAATTGTTGTTTTGATACAGTTTGAGTGTCAAGTGGGCTTAATCTTGATAGATCAATAGTCTCTCTTTGGGAAACATCGGCTGGATTACACGAACCAAATTCTATTTTTATTTTTTCAGCGGTATCAATAGAGGCGCGTAGGCCAATGGCAATATCATTGGTGACATTTTCGCCGCCCACCGGAAGAATGCAGGAATGAAGAGTGGTCCCATCTTCGTAAGCGACCATTGAAGTGCCTCCTGCGCCGATATCAATAGAAACAACGCCTAGTTCTTTCTGACGTTTGCTTAAGACAGCAGAACTAGCGGCAATGTTAGCAGGAATAATATCTTGAATATCCACGCCTGCCTGAAAGACACATTTTTCAATATTTTTGATGATTGGCAGCTGTCCGGTAATAATATGAGCATCAACCTCCAATCTTACCCCCATCATGGACACCGGATATTTAATGCCTTTTTGTTCATCCACATTGAAATTTTTTGGAATTACCCTCAAAATTCGTGAATTATTAGGAATAGGTACATTTTTTGCGGCTTCTAAAACTCTATCTATAGCTTCTTCCGTAATTTCATTTTCGTGATGAGCAATAGCAATCACTCCTTTGCTGTCATGCGAGGTAATATGAGGACCGCCGATACCCAAGAAGACATAACTAATCGCCTCTCCGGCCATTCTTTCTGCATCTTCTAGTGACATAGAGATACAGCCAATTAACTCATTAACTCCGATCACTGCGCCTTTCCTTAAACCTTCTGAAGGGGCGATTCCCACTCCTAAAATATTAACATTATCTTCTTTTTCTCCTAAACTTGCTACCATGGTGCGTATTTTGTGATTACCGATATCTAACGCTGCAATAATGTGGCGTTTCCCCATAATTTTAGATTTTAGATTTTAGATTCAAAATTTTTTATAGGCTGATAAAAAAATAATTCGGGATTAAAACTGACATTTTTTTAAATTTCCCGAAATATTTACGATCGGCCGTTTGAATTAAATACGCTTGGCAATATAATATAATTTTTTTTTTACATCAAATATTTTTGTTCAAAACTATAGACTATTTTGGAGACTGTGCTAAAGATTTATTCAAGATAAGGAAAAAGGGGGAAGGAAAAAGGAAAAAGGAAAAAGTGGATTTGGATTTGATTAGTATTATGTTTTGAAAGTTAATTTTATGTGAATTTAACAATTGTGACAAAATAAAATGTTCAATTTTTTCATGTGCATATTTTTTGAACAACTTTTGTTGGAATTTGTTGTTTCTTTTTAAAATAATGAAGGCTGAAAGGTTTCGTTAACTGGAGTTTTTTTCTGTAAAAAATCCATTTTTTTTATTAAATTAAAACATTCATATTTGCTAAAAAAAGTTTTAAGAGCCTCTGTGTTAAATTTGTCTACTGCGCTATTTTCAATTTCTAACTTTAAATTTAGTTCGGTTTTGATTGTTGCCAGGTTTTTACTTAACAAAACCTGCTTTTCATTGTCTTGGAATAGATTTTTTATTTTGGCGGTTAATTTATCTAAATTTTTATAAATTCCTTCAATGTTTTTAAATTCAGTTAATAATTTAGTGGCTTGTTTGGGGCCGATACCCATTAACCCTGGGATATTATCGCTTTTATCGCCACATAGAGCTTTATAGTCAGGAATTTGTTTGGGGGAAACCTGAAACCTGTCAAAGACTTTTTGTTCGTCATAAATATTTAAATTGATAATGCCTTTGGCCGGGGTAATGACCCTGACATTATTATTTACTAACTGCAGAGCATCTAAATCGCCAGTGGCAATATAAATTTGCAAATTTTCCCCTCCATGTTCAGAGGAAATAGCCCCTAAAATATCGTCCGCTTCAAAACCTGGGGCAATAACACAGGTAGCCTGTAAAGCCTCAAGCCCTTCTCTAATCAAAGGGATCTGGTCATAAAGGGACTGTGGCGCTTTAACTCTGGTGGCTTTATATTCTGTAAACAGTTCATGACGAAAAGTTTTTTCTCGGGCATCAAAGGCAAATATTGCATAATCAGGGGTTTGAGTCTTTAGTAGAGTGAGAACCATCAGAAAAAATCCGTATAAGGCATTGGTCTGAAGGCCGTTTTTGGTGCTGAAGCTGGCGGGAATGGCATAAAAAGCACGATAAATGAAAGCACTGGAATCAAATAGTAAAATTTTGGACATTTTAGGGAATTAATTATTAATTGTCAGTGGTTATTGAAAACTCTATTTTATTTTTTCTTAAAAAATGATAGAATATAAAGATAATTTTATCAAAAAAATAAATGCCAAAAATTATACTAGACGCCCGTAATCTTCCTTCGCCAATTAATCTTCAAGAATTAGTGGCCGGCATGCAGACTTTACCGGTGGAAATTAATATGATCGTTGATCAAAATTTAGGTAAAATGGGAAAAGTTCAAATCATTTCACAATCTTCACTGCCAGAGGATGTTTTAGAAAATAAAGATATTTATATATCTTTAAATCCAAACCTCCCGGTTAATGAATTAAAGCTTATTTCTCAAAAAGGCCTAGTTCCTTTATTGCATTCGAATTTTCAATCTTTAGGTTTCGCTCCTTTTATGGCGGTGGAAGAAGCTGGTAATAGTTTTTTGTTTGAAAATTGGAATAATTGGGAAGTATTTGCTGCTTTGGTTAGGTGTTTGGAGAACTACCAATTCCCTTATGACTGGTCAAACATCGTAACCGCCGTGAAAAATCTGGAGATAGAGATTTGAAAACAGTAAGTCGTACCTAATTTTCATTATAAATTAGTCCCAGGATAATGAAGGTAACGACAGGTAATAAAAATGAGATATTGAAATTGGATATTAGAGTTTTTGCCAAAAGTGAATTTTGATAAATGGCCATTAAATTTAAATCAGCATTGACACTGTTAGTTTGGAAAATAAAAGAACCGCCGCTGATATAGACCAGAAGGACGCTAATAATTAAATTAGCGCTTAATAAGCCAACAAATGACGTGGTGACAAGTTTTAAAATCACGGATTTTTCGTTAGGTAAGTCAATAGTGAAGGCTCCTCTGACTGTAGTGACCACTATCAACAAGATAAAAATAAAAATTTTGAAGGAAGCAATGCCTTCTGAGCCAAGCATGTCAGAAATTTTAGTCAAAATCGGGCTAAATCCGAGCACATGATTCACCACTAAACCAATAAATCCATCAGTAGCCAACACCGCAAAATAAGTGGCAAAAATGATACGTAAAACTCCATTTCGCCCAATAATAAAACTATAGGCAGCCATGATGGCAATAATAGAACCGATAAAGATATCAGCCGTAATTTGCACTCCTCCAACCTCCATTGGTTTTTAGAAAAAAGTTAAAAGAAAAAAAGAAAAAATTTTTAAATTTCAAAACAATTAACATAGTACAATTTTAAATCCTAAAATTCAAATTTCGTGTTTAATACCCTAATATTTTTTTCAAAAATCCCTGATCTTTGGTTTTGCCATCTAAGTTGAGGCCGCTTTCTTTGGCAACTTCTTCATATAAGGATTTTTCTTTGCTAGATAATTTATGTGGAATAACTACTTTAATAGTTACATATTGATCGCCACGACCTTCCTTGTTTAATTTTGGAATGCCATAGCTTTTTAATCGAAAAGTTTGATCGTGTGAAGTGCCGGCTGGAATTTTTAAAGCTATTGGACCGTGAAGAGTCGGGACTTCAATATTATCTCCAAGAATAGATTGCAAAACGTGAATTTTTTGATCTAATAATACATCATAATTGTCACGCTGAAAATATTCATGGGCTTGGACTTGAATGTTAATGTATAAATCTCCAGTTTTGCCTCCATTAATGCCGTTATCACCTTCATTAGCAATTTTTAAGGTTGATCCGTTCAAAACTCCGGCAGGGATTTTTATATTTAATTTTTTTTCTACATATTCGCGACTTTTGCCTCGACATTGGGAGCATTTGGTTTTGACTACGCGTCCACTACCGCTACAGTGCGGACAACTTTGGGTTGTGCGTATCTGTCCAAGCAGTGTTTGTCGAATAGCAGAAATTTCACCAGTGCCGTGGCAATCAGGACAGCTGGTAACGGAAGTGCCTGGTTCCGCTCCGGTGCCGTTACATTGGCTACAAGTCTGCATCCGGCTGATAGTCATTTCTTTTTCAATACCAAAAGCCGCCTCTTCAAAAGTTAAGGTGATAGAAGATTCCAGATCTCGACCTTTTTGTCCATAATTTTTATGAGTTCTTTTTCCCCCCATGCCGCCAAAAAAGGTTTCAAAAATATCCTGGAATCCTTCCGCGAAGTCAGCATTCTGATTAAAATCAAAACCATTAGAGTTGAATCCGCCAAACTGAGATTCATTTTCTCCGCCAAATCGATCATAATTGGCCCGTTTCTGTTTGTCAGATAGTATATCATAAGCCTGATTGATTTTTTTGAATTTTTCTTCCGCTTCTTTGTTGTCTTTATTTCTGTCCGGGTGGTGTTTCTGGGCAAGTTTGCGGTAAGCCTTTTTAATTTCACCGTCAGAAGCGTTTTTGTCAACGCCTAGAATGTTGTAAAGGTTGTCCATGGGGTAGATTTAAGTGGCAAAAAGTAGTCAGAAGTCAGTAGTCAGAAGTCAGTGGACTACAAGGTTTACTGACTACTGACTTCTGATTACAGTTTTTAGCTCTCATTTTATACTTCAATCAAATTTCTTTATCAATATTATACTCCTACGCCTTTAAATTTCAGAATTTGTATAATACTACGAAGCTTTTAGTCATAACATTTAATCAGTTCCTAAGCTAAATTTAAGGTTTCAGAGCATTATACTGAAATGATAATTTTGAAGGCGAAGGAGTGTAATTTACACAATAAATTCTATAAAAGTATAGTAGAAAAGATGGATAAAAGATTGATACAGCTTAATATATCATATAAAATCATTTAAGCTTTTGCCGTGTAACTTGACGCATGGTCTCATCGTCTAGTGGTTTAGGATATTGCCCTCTCACGGCAAAGACACGGGTTCAAATCCCGTTGAGACTACCAGCCTACGCTCTGTGAGCTTTGGCTGGCACAGCCAGTTATTAATTCATTTAAGCCTTTGATGTTAATTACTGTTGTATATAGTAGTTAGCATGAAAGGCTTGACGGAAAGTGTAACGTTTGAATTTTTGTTAACGTTTATAATACTATAGATCGCAAATTTTTTGATCTTTTAAAATCAGGGAATTTTAGTTAGGAGGTCCTTATGGGTTAAGGAGCAACTAAAAGACGATTACTAGAAAAGGTGAAACGTGTGCTTATTAAAACTCCTTTTTGTTGGCAGACAAAAAGGTTTTATGGAAATTCTGCCAATTTAAGTTACAAAATAGTTTTAATTTTTTTAATTTTTAAATATGGATAACAACTTTTCGCGAAAAGCACGAAAAATTGTTGCTAGTCTATCAGTAGCATTCGTAATGCTATATGCTATAGGACTTTCAACAATTGCAAGTGCTTACACAAATCCAACTGCAGATGGTGACTACGGATGGTCAGTGCCTGCTTTTGATTATCTTATAGATAAAGGTGCTTTTACAGATGTTGCTGATATGAATGCAGGAGAAGCAACACAGAGAGATCAAATGGCTAAATTACTTGGAGCATTGCTTGGAATTGAAGGAAGCACACAAGCTAATTTATATTTTAGAGATGTACCAGATTGGGCCGCTACTTATGTAAATGGTTTAGTTGATGCAGGTGTTATTGATCAACAAACTGATGGCCTTTATAGATCTGCTGATAAAGTTACTAGAGCTGAAATGGCTAAAATGGTCGTATTAGCTTTTGGATGGGATGTATTGACTGGAGAAGATTGTACAATGGAAGGTAGCGATTACTATAAGGATGTACAAAAAGGAGCTTGGTATGAATGTTATGTCGCAACTCTTACAGACAAAGGCGTTGTCAAGGGTTATGAAGACGGATCGTTCAAGCCAGCAAATGAAATTGCTAGAGCTGAAACAGCTGTAATGTTATATAAAGCTGATACTTACACCCCAGGAAGTACTGGTGGTGGAACTGATGAGCCAGGAACTATTGATACTACTAAACAAGATTCTGATGCTGATGGTGTTGAAGATGCTTCAGATAATTGTCCAAACGTTTCAAACGCTTCTCAATTAGATAGCGATGGAGACGGAATTGGTGATGAATGTGATGAAGATACAACAAGTCAGGCTGGAGTAACAATTGATCAAAATATAATAGCTGATATGGAAGTTCCAACTGATGCGGAGGATGTTAAAGGATTATCACTTAACTTTACTGCTGGGACTGAAGATTCAGTTATTGTTAGTGGTTTGACTGTAGAACACAAAGGTCAAGCTGACGATCAAGATTTAGATTCAGTAAGAGTTACTCTTAACGGAGTAAGATTAGGAAATGATGCTAATTTCACAGATGATCAGGCTTATGTTACTTTCGGTCAAGATAATGTAACTGTTCCAGCTGGTGAAACAGTTACTTTGGAAGTACATTATGGTTTAGCTTCAGGCGCTGATCATAGTGTAAACCATTCAATTGGCGTGTATTCTGCTGACGTTGAAACTAATGCTGCTGGCGTAACATTAGAAGATGCTGATGGTACAGATGTAAGCGACGAAGGTTTATGGGGACCAAAAGTTGAAATTAAAAACTATACAGTAGGTAATATTTCTTTTGATCAGTCTGATAGCGCTTCAAATGAAGTTGAAGTTGGAGATGTTGATGAAATTTTGGGCGTGTTTGATCTTACTAATAATTCATCACAAAATGATAAGATTTTCTATGTTCAATCTATAGCTTTCAAGAATTCAGGAACAGCTGATTTCGATTCTCTTGATAATTTAACTATAGTTGATAGAGCTGGTAATGTACTTGCTGGACCAGTAAGTCCAACATCAGAAAGAGTTACATTCGTATTTGCAGAACCATATGCAATACAAGATGGCGATACTGAAACATTTGAAATTCATGGCGATGTAATCCAGGCTAATGATGCAGATACAGTTGCGTGGAAGGTAGAAGAAACTTATGACATCAAGGCATACGCTTCTGGTGAAGAATCAGAATATGGTGTTGATGTTTCATTTACTAACGAAACTGATAAAACATTAGGTACATATACTATCCAGGCAGGCTTACTTAATTTTGCTTTGGCTTCAACAAGTCCAACAAATACAAGCTTGGTAAAAGATTCTGATCAGGTGGTTGCTTTAGTTTCAGATGTTACAGCTGGATCTAATGTAAGCGTTGATTCATTCACATTATCTATGGATTATGATTTAGATACCATGGCTAATGGAACAACAGCTTTTGATTCAGATACTTGTACAGCTTCTAACGTTGAATTAGCATTGGAAGCTAAATATGAAAGATTTAGATTGTATGATGGTAATGGTAAGAGTATTTCAGAAGTTATTAATGATCCAACTACAGGATTGTCAAGTGCTACAATTTCTTTTGCTTCAGGTCTTTGTACCTCAAACAGCACAGAATATTTATTTGACAATAAATTCACTATCCCAGCTGGAAAGAGCCAAATGATCGTTGTTCTTGATGTTACAAACTACGCTACAAATGCTGAAACTTTCCAAGCTAAATTCTTAAATCTTGATGAAACCACATCTTCTGACTATGATTTCGAATATGTTGACAATGGAGATAGAGTGGCTTATGGAGATATCACTGGTGAACCAAGTGGAGCTTTGTTCACAATTACAAGTCCAACAATAACTGTAACTGCTATCACTCCAACAAGTTCAGCAGATAGTCTAGTACAAGGTTCTAAAAACGTACTTTTCTCTGAATTTGCTTTGAAGGCTAATGATGTTAGTGATTTAACAGTTAATTCTCTAGTCTTAACGGCTTATACAAATGCTACCTCAGATGTTCAACATTTGACATCTGTTGCTTTGTACAATGGTGCGACTGGAGAAAAGATTTCAACAACAAAATCATTCTCAGGTGGAACTGCTAATACAGCAGGTTCAGTAACATTCTCAGGTTTGAAATTGAAAATTGCTTCAGGCAAAACTTATGACTTAGAAGTTCGTGGAGATCTTTCATTATCTTCTACAGCTCTTGGTACATACAGATTTGCTATAGCTGATGGTGATGATACAAATTCATCTTATGATGCAACTGGTACAAGTACTGCTATTGATGCGGATGATGTTAACAACAATACAGTAACTATTACAGTTAGTTCTGCTTTGTCGCCTACATATACAGTAACCGCAGGTGGAACATTAACTGTTGTGTTTGATCCAGCTTACAAAAATGCAAGCGCAATTGTTGCAGAAACAGGAAGCTGTTCAACAACAAACTATGATTGTTATATAGCAGTAGGATATTTTGAACTTTCAGTTACAGATGATAATTTGTTATTAGAAGACTTAACATTAACAGACAACGGAGGAGATAATGCCACTGTATATAAAGACTTCGTATTGAAGACAGAAGCAGGTGAATATATTGGTGAAGCATCAATGCAAAGTGGTTTAATCCCTTTTGCAAATGTTAACTATGATTTACCAGAAGGCACACAAACATTAATTGTTTATGCTCAGGTTGCTAAAATACAGGCTGTAGCAAATACAGGTGCTAATTTGTTATTATCTCTAGAATCTGGAAATATATCAGTATCAAGCAAATCAACAAGCCAAACAATTAGTGGTTCTAATTTGACTATTACTGGAGCGGCTAATTCTGCTTCCAATCAAACTGAATACAGAGCTTATAAATCAATACCAACAGTTTCTATGGTAGCTTTATCAAGTTCTGAATTGATTGAATCTTCAGATAGAGAAGTGTTTAAGTTTAGTGTAACTGCTGATGATGCGGGTGACCTATACTTATCACGTGTTGTCCTAGATGTTTCTGCTTCTTCTACTGTAACATTAGAAGATCCTCAGTTATATCAATCAGGAGCAACAAGTACTGGTGAAGACTTAGCTGATACTGTGGTTTATGATTCAGCGGCACAAAATGCGGCTGATGATGGAGAGGATGCTGGTTCAGTTGTAGATTTCGAAAATGGTGAAGATATTGTCTTTGACTTTACAAGTGTATTCAAGATTTCAGCCGGTAAAACTGTTACTTTCGTAGTTGAAGCTGATGTGGCTGATACAGCTGAAGCTGGTACATCTCAATTAAGCTTGGCAGTATTGGGCGATACAACAGATGTTGCTTCAGATTCTGTCGGTGACTTGGATAATACATATAACTTTATCTGGTCAGATGGAGTTAATGCTGAAAACGGAGCTCCAAGTAGTGAAGATGCTAATCAATGGGCGGATGGTTGGAAAGTTAAGAACTTAACAACTGACTATCAAACATTGACCGTTAAATACTAAGAATTTATAGGTAAATAGATGAATAATAAAAGCCCCCCCGATTAATTTCGGGGGGGCTTTTTTAGTTACAACTCACCCCCCTGTCCCCGCCTCTCTTGAAAGAGAGGGGGGAATTCTGGCGAGTTAACTCTTTAAAGAATTGTGATTTGACAGAAATATGTTTTGTGTATTAAAATGAAATTTCAAAGTGTCTGGATTGAAACTTTTTTGTTTTTAATTAAATGTTATACATTAGATTTATTGTGCAAATTTAAGTCTAATGCAATTATTTTATTAATTTACATTATGATGTATATCAAAAAATCCTTTATATTATTTAGTTTAATTTTTTCTTTGTTTTGTTCAGTTGCTTATGCCAGTACGGTGCAATTACCGCAAAATGTTAGGACAAAACCAGCAACAGCCATGCAATCAAATTTATATATTAAAGATATAGGGTATGAAGCTCCTGATGGCATGGATGATTATTTTTATGCGGATTATTGTGTCTATAATACTCCAAATATGACATTTGTTAATATTACGATTCAAGCGAATGGAGTTTCAAAAATTCTTACTTATAGAGTTGATTTAGCAGATCAAACGCAAAGTCTTTATTGTGGTAGGACAGCTGAATTTAAAACAAGTATGTTTTTTGAAAATGGACATGAGGAAGGGTCATATAAAGTTATTGCTACAATTAATTATTCATCAGTTGGTCCTCAAGAAACTAGCACCTTAGATAACTCAAAAAATGAAGAATTTTATCTTGAAAATAATACTACAGAAAATTTTTATATTAAAAACGTTGAATATAATGCGGAGACTGATTTAATTGATATAACTTATTGCTCAACCGCTCAAAAATCTTATACAGCTGTTCAGGTTGGATTAACTCTTGTAGGAGAAGAAACTAAATATATATATAGCTATAATTCACAACCTTATATTGATTCCTGCGTAACAGTGCCATCCGAACCTCTTGATTTGTATGGTATTGGTACTCAAGAAGGAGGACATTTCTCTGGTCCATATAATATAGAGGCGTCTTTATATGTGTTTGATGTGTTGTACGATACAGGTAATGCTAGTAATCCTATGAATTTTTATGATTATGGTGATGTTGATAAAGATGGCGATGGTGAAATTAATTTATATTATGAAAAAAATTTGGAAGATAATCATTGGAATAATTATGTAACTCTTACAGATACTTCCAAAGATGCGTATTTCCCTAGCCCAGCAATTCAATATAATAGTCAAAAAGATTTAATAACTGTTAATTACTGCGCTAATTCATATCTTAGCAATAATTTTGTTCATTCTGGAGATCTAACGATTTATGCAAAAAATATTGATACAGGTGAAGAATTTAATATAAGTAAAGATATTATTTTTAATAATTGTTCTTTTCTTCAAATTTATAGCTATGAATTAGGTATAGGGTCGCAAGAGTGGGGGCATGGAGCAGGAAATTATCAATTCCAAGCGGCTATTACAGTATTATATACCGAAGAATTAAATATGAGTAATAACGTTTCTGTTAAATATAATTTTGATTTTAGCAATACTACTGTGGATTCTTATATTCAAGATATACGATATGTATCTGATCTTAGTGCTATTAATTACGATAAATTTGAAGTGGAATATTGTGTAGAAACAGATAAAAATATTGAAGGGATTATTGGCAAAATAAATTTGACAATTAATAATGAAGAACATGATATTTCATATGAACAGCCTGTTAATAAAAAATGTGATGTAGTTGTATTTTTACCTTATCAATTTGGATTTGGAGTGCAGAATTCAAAAGCTGGGCATTTAGGTGGGGATTATGATGCTATTGCAGAAATTACATCAGATTTTGATACGAATATTGTTAATAATAATTTTGAAAAATCTATAACTATTGATGATACTGAAGTGGATTTATATATGCAGGATATAGCTTATGTTGATTCAGAAGAAGATGATTATTTTCAAGCTGATTATTGTTTAAAAAACGCAGAAGAAAATGAAAATTTATATTTAAGGCTTATAATGGAAGGAGTGGAAGGAGAGGGTATACCAGAGTATACCGTTAAAACTTTTTCTATATTTGATCTTAATCTTGAAAAAGAGATTATTTTAAATCAAGAAAATGTTATTTGTTATTCATCTAAGATCCCATTTAACATTTTCCATTCAGATGAAGAAGAGTATGCGGGTGGCATATACATAATTACTGGGTATATTAACCCAGATTCTTTATATCAAGAATTAAATTACGATAATAATAAAATAAGCAAAAATCAAATAATCATACCAGCTAACCAATTATATACCAATGCCCAATTAGATATAGATAATGATGGTATTAATAACGATCAAGATAATTGTCAAAATATAACAAATAGTGATCAAGCAGATTTTGATAAAGATAAGATAGGCGATCTTTGTGATGATGATATTGATGGTGACGGAGTTTTAAATAATGACGACTGTGATCCTTTTAATATTAATCTTGCCCAATACGCTCAGCTATATATAGATAACGATGCCGATGGATATGGATACGGTTCTCCATATTTAGTTTGCAAAGGACAGTCTGGTTATGCAACTGTTGATGGTGATAATTGCACGGATGTTTATAATCCTGATCAAATTGATACAGATGGTGATGGCTATGGTGATCTTTGTGATAGTGTTGATGAAATTATTAATTATGGTATTGAAAATGTTACTTATGATGGGAGCAGTGATAGCTTTGTTATACATTTTAATAGTCAAACGTTTGCAGAAGGAGAAAATTTCTTTAGAATGACTGTTGATGCAGGTAAAGAAATTTTTACAAGAATAGATAAAATTTCAATTCCAGCTGGTATTTCAACAGGCACAATTTCATTCCCTTTATCTTTGTTTGATGTTGATAACAGTGTTGGGCAACATCCTACTTCTCATGCTTCCGTGTACGCTATAGTTGACAGTGCACAACCGATAGAAATTGATTTAGAAGATAATGAATGGCAAGGAGATGTTTATATTGATACAGACACAAGACTAGATCTTAATATCAATAATGATTATGGTGTTAAATACACTGGTGTTGATAAAGATACTGTTAATTTTCAATATTGCGTGCAAAATATTTATAATTTTACTGCAAATTTTTTATTGAATGTTATTATTAATAATAAGTCACAATTAATTGAAAGTTCAAATATTAGTCAAAATGGATGTTATACCGTAGAATCTCCTAAAATGTCTGCTTTTGGGATTGGTGATCAGTATTATGGTCATGATTCAGGAGTATATGATGTAAAAGTAACAGTTGATCCAAATAATACATCTGATGAGTCCAATGAAAGTAATAATGAACATGTGTTTACATCTTCTCTTAATTTACCAAGCACTTTATCAGCACAAGTACTTGTCAGCTGTTCGCAAGATCAAATGATCACATATTATTATGATTATGATCATGATGGCGTTGGCGAGGGAAGCAGTTTCAAATTATGTCCGCTTGAAGATGTGGCCTGTTTCAATAACCAAATAAAAAATGATGGATCTTGTTATTCTTATGATGATATATCAACTATAGGAGGAGATAATTGTCCAGAAGTTGTTAATTCAGATCAAGCTAATTTTGATCATGATGCTTATGGAGATGCATGTGATGTTGATGCTGATAATGATGGCTATAATTGGAATGATTGTGATGATTTAAACCCTAATATTAAAGCAGAGACTTTGCTTTATTATGATCAGGATCATGATGGGATTGGTGGAGATGGTCAATATGTTTGTCCTGATGAAGCAGATTATGTAAAAATTAAAGGAGATAATTGTCCTATACTTTATAATCCAGATCAGGCTGATTTAAATAATAATGGCATAGGTGATGCTTGTGAAAATATGATAGATGCTGATGGTGATGGATATTATTCGAAAGATTCAGGAGGAAATGATTGTAATGATGGGGATGCGACAATTAATCCAAATGCTACCGAAGTTTTGGATGGGGTGGATAATAATTGTAATGAGGTGAAGGATTTGTATGAATTAGCTAGTTTATATTATGATAAATTTATTTCTTTAAATCCTGTGGAAGACGGTAGTCAGTATAATAATGATGGTAAAGGATATGGGGATATAGCCTTAAGTACTGACAATTCAATTCAATTTAATAATGGTTATTTGCAAGTAACTAAAGAGGATAATAGTTTGGATTTTAGCGATAAGATTGCTATTAATGTTGATTTTATTGCAGATAATTTAGCAATGGGAAGAGGAGCTCAAACTTTTATTGGGAAATGGACGAGAGGCACAAGTTATTTTAACTATGTTTTTAGAATTAGGGAGGCTAATGAGGACATTGCATCTGATAGGAAGCCAGAATTTGGCTATTATGATGGTATGACCTATACAAGTTATTTGTGTAATGTAGCTATACAAGATGATGTTCATTACAAATTAGGATTTACTTTAAAAGTTGGAGAAACTCCTAAATGTTATGTTAATGGAGTCAATGTTGGAACATTTTTGGCAACAGGTACAGGGAATGAGATTCCTTCAGTTAATGATGTAAAGGTAACAATAGGAGGGATATTATATGTTGATGGAATTTTGCAGGCAGGTTTTTATGGTAAGCTTTATAATATTGGAGTTATATATAACACAATAAATGATGCAGAGTTGGCTTATAGTACTAAACTTTAAATAATTTTAATGCCCCCTACAAATTAGGGGGTATTTTTTTTGCAAATATTTTATTGGCAATATAGTGTATCTTTGTTATAAGAATAAAAAATATAAATGAAATTAATTAATTTTATAAAAGGAGATAAATTTTTTTTACTACTTGTTTCTTTTTGTTTTCTTGTTGTTTTTTACTTCAAATTATCAAAATATTATTTCCATTATGATGACGCTTTTATAATTTATAATTATGTTCGGAATTTAATTAATGGTTATGGTTTCGTATATCATCCTAATTTTACTCCTGTTCAGGGTAGTTCAAGCTTTTTATATACAATTCTACTAGCTTTAATTTGTAAGATTTTTCCTTTCTTTGAAATATATAAAATTGGATTAATGTTTTCAGTTTTATGTTATATTGGTATTTTATTTATTTTATATTTTTTATTTAAAGAAAGATTTAAAGAAATAAAAATTAAGGAAAGATATACGATATTTATTATTAGTTTTTCTTTTCAAATACCACTATTGTTTTCTTTAGGCATGGATTGGTTATTTGTTAATATTTTTTTACTTTTAATAATTTATTTAATATATAGAAAATCTACATTTGTTAATATTTTCATATTAACTGCTTTACTGCCATTAGTTAGATTTGAATTTTTATTCTTCTTGCCGCCAATATTAATTTCTTATTTTTTGGTAAATAAAAACATTCCAAATACATTAAAGTTGATAATTGGTCCAATAGTCCTTTCTTTTTTTTATTTAATATTTTCTAAAATATATTTTGGGAATTTTTTACCACAAACTTGGTTAGCTAAATTATTAATCCCTTCGGAAGTATCAGGAGTTATAAATTGGATAAGTTTTATAAATTATAATAAAGCTTTGTTGTTTATAATTATAATATTTATTGTCAGTTTTATACTTATTTTAAAGCAAATTTTATTAAAATTATTAAGTAATAAATTATTTTATATTTTTTTCATCTTTTTCTTTTTTTCTGTTATTTATACTTTAATATTAGGTTTTAAAGGAGCCCCAAATATGCCTTGGTATTACGTTACGACATTTCTTTTTATACAATATATAATACTTTATTTCTGTCATTTAATTTTTTTAAAAAAGAAATTTTTTGCCTATATTTTGCTAACGGTTATATTAATTTCAAATACTATTGTAGCTGTAAATTTTTCAGAATCTTTAGTTATTAAAACAAAAGAATTTATAATTAATAAAAGAGGACATGAAGACAGAAGAGAAAAAATAGGGATTTATTTAAGTAAAATTTCCGATATTGAAAATAAAAAAATATTGGTATATGAAATAGGTAAAATTGCTTATTTTTCTAAAGCTAAGATTTACGATATTTTAGGTTTAGTTTCTCCAGAAGCAATGATAGGTCTTGAAAAAAATGATACTCTGTTAACATTACTTGCTGTTGATCCAGATTATGTAATTGGTGTTGACTCTTTAATGTATTTCCCAATGAAATTCTTAGATAGTAAATATTTTAAAGAGAATTACGTTAAAACTTATCAAGTAGATGATTATATAGTGTGGAAAAGGGTAAAAAACAATTAAATTGTAAAATAATTAGAGCATTGCTAAACTGGCAATGCTCTATTTGTATATAAATGAAAAATTATTCATTAAGAAACAATTTAGAAATAATAAAAATCATCGCCTTAACAGATTTTAAATTAAGATATCATGGTTCTGTTTTGGGTTATTTGTGGACAATTATTAAACCCTTGATGATGTTTGGGGTGCTTTATCTCGTTTTTTCCGTGTTGATGAAATCACCAGTGGAGCATTATCCCGTATATTTACTATTGGGTATTATTATATGGAATTTTTTTGCTGAAGGAACAATTATGGGCTTATCGGCTTTACTTAATAAATCAAGTTTAATTTCGAAAATATATTTTCCTAGAATTCTTATTGTTATAGCTTCTACCTGTAATTCTTGTATAACATTTTTTTTAAATTTTTTAATTTTTATTTTATTTATAATAATTAATAAATTATCGTTTAGTTATGCAATGTTATTTTTTGCGGTTTATTTGTTTGAATTGTATTTAATAATTTTGGGCGTATCTTTGGTATTATCAGTTTTATATGTGAGGTTTAGAGATTTGAGTCATATATGGGAAATTTTATTGCAGATTGGATTTTGGCTTACTCCTATTTTTTATAGTGTTGATATTGTTCCTGAAAAATACCATAGATTATTTTATTTAAATCCCCTAACCAGAATTATTCATTATTCTAGGTCATTATTTCTTGATGCGAATATTCCTAATTTAAGATTAAATATTATTATGTTATTAACTAGTGTTTTTGTTTTTACAATTGGAATAATTATTTTTAATAAATATAATAAAAATTTAATAGAAAAAATTTAATATGTCTTTAACAATTGAAGTAAAAAATGTAAGTAAAAGTTTTTTTATCCCACACGAGAGGAGGACTACTTTAAAAGAACATTTTGTTGGAATATTTAATAAGCCTAAGTATGAAAAGTTTGAAGCTTTAATAAATATTTCTTTTGACGTAAAACAAGGAGAATTTTTAGGAATAATAGGATCAAACGGAAGTGGAAAGAGTACATTATTAAAAATATTGGCTTCAATTTATAATCAAGATAGTGGTCATGTTAAAGTACACGGCAAGTTATCTCCATTTTTAGAATTAGGAGTTGGGTTTAATCCTGAATTAACAGGCAAGGAGAATGTTTATTTAAATGGTACAGTTTTAGGCCTTAAAACCACACAAATTGATAGGAGATATAAAGAAATAGTTGAATTTTCTGAATTAGAGAATTTTATGGACATGAAAGTTAAAAATTATTCTTCAGGGATGTTTGTAAGGCTTGCTTTTTCTGTTGCAATACAGGTTGATGCTAATATATTACTTATGGATGAGGTTTTGGCAGTTGGAGATATAAATTTTCAAGAAAAATGTTTTACTATATTTAAAAAATTAAAAAGAGAAGGGAGGACAATAATCCTTGTTAGTCATTCTATGGCAAATATAGAGAAATTTTGTGATAGGGTTTTGTTATTAAATAAAGGCAATTTAGTTGGAACAGGTAGTCCTGAAAATATGATATATGAATATCAATTAATTAATATGGATAAAGATGAAAAAAGGATAGAGAAAGAAAATCAACAAAGATCTGAGCATGTTAAAAAAGTTGAGAAACCAATTAAAATTGAGGATAAAACCATATTAACTCCTCAGGAAGTGAAAAGATGGGGAAATAAAGATGCAGAAATAAGAGATGTTATTGCTTATGATAAAGATGGGAAAGAAAAATATGTTTTTGAGAGTGGCGAGTATATTAAATTTAGGATTATTTTTAAATTAAATGAAAAAATAAAATATTTAAATGCAGGGTTAACAATAAATGATGTTATTAGTAATCAAGAACTTCTATCTGCCAATACTTTTTTAGATAATTATAAAATTAATGTAAAAAAAGATTATATTGATATTGTTTTCGAAAAAATACCATTAAGATTTGGCGAGTATTACATTAATGCGTCTATTTTTGGAGACAAATTACAGCCAAAATATGATTATTGGTGTAAAATAAAAAACGTGAAATTGATAAAAAAGTATGTAGATGATAAATATTCAGGTATAATTTTATCTAATTATAAATGGTTATAAATATGAATAATAAAATTATTTACAGTTTAATTAAAAATTTCTTTAAACAAGAATCCGTTTTACTAGAAAAATTTTCTTTGAGTATTGATGATAATTTCATTAAAACAGTGGAATGTATTGATAAATGTAATGGCAAAATTATTTTTTTAGGAATGGGGAAGTCAGGGTTAATTGCGCGGAAAATTTCCTCAACATTTTCTAGTATAGGCATCCCTAGTTTTTTTATTAATCCTGCAGAGGCTAGGCATGGAGATTTGGGCAGTATTACAAAGAATGATCTTTGTGTTTTTTTCTCAAATAGTGGAAATACACAGGAAATTGTAGAAATATTTCCAACTGTAAAAAATGTAATTAAGGCACAAACAATAGCTATTATCGGCAATAAAAATTCATATTTAGCTAAAAATGCAAATTTATTTATAGATTTAAACCTTAATAAAGAAGATGATTATTTGGGAATTGTTCCTACGTTAAGTACAGCTATGATGTTGGCAATAGGAGATGCAATTTCAATTGCCATGATGCATATAAGAAATTTAAAAAGAGAAGATTTTGCAAAGTCACATCCTGGCGGGATTTTAGGTAAGAAATTAACTTTTAAAATAGAAGATATAATGGAACAGAATCAAATACCTTTTGTAAAATTAAATAGTTCTATTTCAGAAGTAATTCATGTTATTTCAGCTTATAGAAAAGGTGCAGTTATTATAAAAGATAGAAATAACCATTTAATTGGTATAATTACTGATGGAGATTTAAGAAGGGCAATTGAGAAATTTAAAGAAAAAATATTTACCTTAAAAATTGAAAATTTAATTAATAAAGAAGCGAAATATGTGAAATATGGAACGCTTGCTGTTGATGTCCTTAGTTATATGGAAAAACATACGCTCTCTTTTGCTCCTGTGTTAAAAGGGTTAAAAATAGTAGGATGTATACATATTCATGATTTAATTAAAGCAGGTTTAAAATAATTATATGTTAAAAAATATTTCAAAATTAAAAATGTTATTAATGGATATAGATGGAGTGATGACAGACGGATCTATAACATATTTTGGAGACACAGAAGTAAAAACTTTTTCAGCATATGATGGGCTTGGCATAAAATTAGCACAAAAAAATGGACTTATTTGTGGTGTGATTTCAGGAAGATCTTCAAAAGCAAATGAAAAAAGAATGTCAGAGCTTAAAATTAAAATTATTTATCAAAGCTTTGATGACAAAATTGATGCTTATGAAGAAATTAAGAAGAAATTTAAATTAAAAGATGAACAAATAGCTTATATAGGCGATGATTTGAATGATTTGCCTGTGCTTAAGAAAGCTGGAGTCTCTTTTACTGTAAAAAATGCTGTTAATGAAGTTAAAAACAATGTAGATTATATCTCTAGAAAAGAAGGCGGGAAGGGCGCTGTACGAGAGATAATAGAATTTATATTTAAAAAGCAAAATAAAAAATTTATATGATTCTAAAAATAAATAAAAATCAAGTTGGGGGTAAAAATCGATTTGCTTTAATAGGCGGTCCATGTGTTATTGAAAGTGAAAAACATGCCATGAAAATGGCCGAAAGTATAAAAAAAATAACTGATAAATTAAAATTAACCTATATTTTTAAAGCTTCTTTTGATAAAGCCAATAGAACTTCAGTTAGAAGTTTCCGCTCAATTGGTGTTGAAAAAGCTTTTAAAATTTTAGAAAAAATTAAAAAAGAATTTAACTTACCAATAACAACAGATTTTCATAATGAAGAACAAATAAAAATTTTTGGGAATAACGTCGATATTATTCAAGTTCCTGCTTTTTTATGTAGACAAACAGATTTGCTTTTGGCTGCAGGCATGACAGGGAAAATAGTAAATATAAAAAAAGGACAATTTTTAGCTCCAAATCAGGCGCAAAATATAGTTGAAAAAATTAAATCTACCGGAAATAATCAAGTTATTATAACAGAAAGAGGTTATTCATTTGGTTATAATAATTTAATTGTAGATATGAGAAACTTTGAAATGTGGAAGAATAAAGATTTTTTAACATGCTATGATGCTACGCATAGTTTACAGTTGCCTGGGGCTTTAGGAGTTAAAAGTGGTGGTGAAAGAAACTATATTGAACCTTTGGCTAGGGCAGCTCTTGCTATTGGTATAGATTTTTTATTTATGGAAATACATGATAATCCGCCACAGGCATTATCTGATTCAGAAACTCAATTTAATTTGAAAAATTTACAAAGTTTTTTAAAAGATTTGATATATATTGATGATTATGTGAAAAATAAAATTTATAAATAATTTTAATATCTATGAAAGTTGCCGCTTTTTTACCAGTTAAAGGACATAGTGAAAGAATAGAGAATAAAAATATATCTTTGCTTGGCAATAAGCCACTTTTTCACTGGATGCTTGAATCACTTTTGAAATGTAAGAATATTGATGAAGTATATTTAGATACTGAATCACAGCAAGTGATAGATTTAGCATATAATTATAAATGCAAGATTTTTAGGAGAGATTCATCTTTAGCTGATAATAAAACTGATGGCAATAAGTTATTTTATAATGAAGCGTCAAAAATTAAAGCGGATATATATGTTATGGCGTTATGTACAAGTCCTTTTTTAAAAGCAGAAACAATTGACGAGGGAATAAAATTTTTAATTAAACATAAAGAATATGATTCAGTTGTGGCAGTGTTTAATGATAAGCAGTATACATGGAATGAAAAATTTAAAACCAACTATAATTTAGATAAGATTCCTAATAGTAAAGATTTGACTAATACCATTATAGAAACAATGGGTCTTTATATTGTTAGAAACAGTGTGGTTTTAAAGAATAAAAGGAGAATTGGCGAAAAACCTTATTTGATGAACATCTCAAGACAAGAATCATTTGATATTAATTTTCCTGAAGATATGAATATGGCTAATAAAATTGCAAATGGTATTTTGATTGATAATTATAAGCGAAATAGAATGTATAGTTTGTTTCTGAATACAGCTATCATTTCAGATGCAATGGATAATTTAAAAATTACAGGAAGACATCTTTCAAATAAATTTATATCAAATTTTAATAATGCAAAATTTTGTGGAAATATTAGAACAATTTCAATTAAAAAATTAATAAATAAAAAAGATACAAAAAAAATTTATGATGGGCTTCCATTTTTAGAAAAGTTATCATTAGGTGATGTTTTAATGGTTTCAAATGAAATACCTAAGTGCGCATATTTTGGGGAATTAATGTCAACGCTTGCAATAAAACAGGGCTTAAGTGGAGCTGTAATTGACGGATTTACTAGAGATAATGATGATACCGTGAGATTAGATTTTCCAGTATTTGCAAAAGGTAGATTTTCACTAGATACAAAATACAAAGCTTATATACATTCGGTAGATCATAAAATACAGATTGATGGTATTGATATTTATCCTGGGGATTTTGTTTTTGCGGATGCTGATAGTATTATAATTTTAGATAAAAATGAGAAGGCTAGAGTTTTAGAGGAGGCTTTGAAAATTTATAAAAATGAAACTATGATTAAAAATGATATTTTAAGTGGTTTAAATGTAGAAAATTTAATGAAAAGACATGGAATGTTTTAAATTTTATATGAAGAAAATAATTAATATATTCGGTACCTATGATTTTTTGACAGCTAAGATAAAAAAAAATTTATCAGATGATTATTTTTTTCAGGCTTTAGATCCTGAAAATTCAATTAAAATTTCTAAAAGTTTTAATGTTAATGAAAGCTTTAAAGCTAAATTAGCCTGTATTGAATTAATTTCTAATCTTTTTTGGAGTAAAAATATACCCATCAATAAAGAAGAGTTATATAATTTATCAGCTCTAATATTGGCTAATGCAAATATACTAAATTGTAAAAATATAATTTGGGCAGAGGGGCATTGGTTTTCAGAATTTTGTAAATTTTTATTTTCACAATTTAATATAGAATATGAAATAATGGAGTATGGTCCTTTTAAAGATACTTTTTTTTGTGTAAAGGAAGGATTGTTTTTGAGAAACAAGATAAAAGAACAGGAGTATAAAAAGGTATTTAATCAAGAAGAAATTGAAAAATTTATTGAGGATGAAAAAGAAAAAAATACATATAATGATCGTTTAGAAGAGAAAAATGTAGCTAATTTTTTGAATTTTAAAAAAGAAAGACCATATATTGTTTTTTTTGCCCCTTATAGTAAATGGCTGGAATGGACAAAAGGTTTTAATAAATTTGCTTCTTTAGAAGCCATTATTGAACATGTTGTAACTATCCATCAAAAAAGCGAACTGTCTAAATCTCATAATCTTATAATAAAACTGCATCCAGCAGATAATATTGATTTTAATAAATATAAGAATATGAATATTTTATTTCTAAATAATTTATATAATACAAAAAAAATCATTGAAATGAGTGATTTGGTTATTACCATGCAGTCAAAAATTATTTTTGAGGCGCTATTATTTTATAAAAAAATAATAAATATTGGTAAGTTCCCTTATGAATTAAAAAATATAGTTTATGAAGTGGATAGCTTAGATGAAATTAAATCAAAATTTTCTGAAATTTTAAATTCAAATGTAAATAAAGATTTAGTTGCACAATTTATTAACTTTTTAAGAAATAATCTGATTTTGGATTTGAATAATAAAGAAAATATCAAAACGAAATTAAGTACGAATTTAAATATTAATTTAGATTTTTTTGATTTAAAAACAAATTGGACTATAAATTTTTCACAACAACAATGTAAAGAGAATTTGGCTAATAAAGAAGAACAAATAAATGGGAAGGAGGCAATTATTCAAGAATTAAATAAAGGTTTGGCTTTAAAAGATAATGAAATGATTGAATTTAAGAAAATTATATTTAATAAAGAAGAACAAATAAATGGGAAGGAGGCAATTATTCAAGAATTAAATAAAGGTTTAGAATTAAAAGGTAATGAAATTAGTAAGTTAAATAAAGGTTTAGAATTAAAAGGTAATGAAATTAGTAAGTTAAATAAAGGTTTAGAATTAAAAGGTAATGAAATTAGTAAGTTAAATAAAGGTTTAGAATTAAAAGGTAATGAAATTAGTAAGTTAAATAAAGGTTTAGAATTAAAAGGTAATGAAATTAGTAAGTTAAATAAAGGTTTAGAATTAAAAGGTAATGAAATTAGTAAGTTAAAAATAAATTTAGATTCACGAGCTAAAACAATTGATCAACAACATGAATTGATTGAGAGTTTAAATGTAACGATTAAAGAAAAAGATGAATTTAAAAAGAAGTTAGATGAGTTAATTATGGCGAAAGAAAATTATATTCAAGGAATAGAACCATATTATTTGGAAATGATTAAACTACAAAATTCTGTAGTGTATAAAATTTGCAAATTCTGTGTTAAACCAAAAATATTGTTTTACGATTTTCAAAAAGGATTAAAGATTTTAAAAAAAGATGGGCTAAAAATTTTTATAGAGAGACTGTTTTTTTATTTTCAAGGCAAAAAAACATTGAATGATATAAATGTTTCTTCCTCATTGTCGTTAAATGAACAATATCAAATATTTTGGAGTAAACATAAATTAAGTAAAGAAGATATTGCGCAAATTAAACAAGATATTGATAAATTAGTATATCAACCAAAAATTTCTATTATTACGCCAGTATATAATGTTGCCCCTAAATGGCTAAATAAATGTATCCAGTCAGTTTTGAATCAATATTATTCTAACTGGGAATTATGCTTACATGATGATGCTTCTACAAATCTTGAAACAATCAAATGCTTAAAAACATGGTTAAATAAAGATAAAAGAATCAAAATTTCGTTTGGTAAAGAAAATCAACATATTTCCGGAGCTTCTAATGAAGCAATTAAATTAGCAACTGGTGAATTTGTTGCTATTTTAGATAATGATGACCTTTTGGGACCAGAAGCTTTTTATGAAGTAGTGAAAACTTTGAATCAAGATCCTAAAATTGATTTTATTTATTCTGATGAAGATAAAATAGATGAAAATGAACAAAGATTAGATCCTTTTTTTAAGCCAGATTTTTCTATTGATTTATTTCATTCTGTTAACTATATTTGCCATCTTTCTGTAATGAGAAAGAGTATTGGTGATAAGATCGCGTGGTTTAGACAAGGATTTGAAGGAGCGCAAGATTTTGATTTATTTTTACGATTTTTTTCTAAAACAAAAAAAATAAAACATATTTCAAAAATATTATATCATTGGAGGATGTTGCCCACTTCTACTGCTAAAGATATAAATTCTAAGACATATGCCCATAATGCAGGGATTCAATCTTTAAAAGATTATATCAAAGTTAATCATATTAAGGCTAAAATAATAGATGGTTTCGGGCATACTAATTATAGACTCCAATATGATTTACCTAACAATTCTTTGATAAGTATTATTATACCGTTTAAAGATAAAGCTAATTATCTTGAAAAATGTATTACTAGTATTTTAAATAAATCAACGTATAAAAATTATGAAATAATTTTGATTAACAATAGTAGTCAAGAAAAAGAAACTTTTAAATATTTGAATAATTTAAGGAAAATTAAAAATATTCATATTTATGAATATAATTCCCATTTTAATTATGCTAGAATTAATAATTTTGCTGTGACAAAAGCTAAAGGCGAATTTATTGTTTTTTTAAATAATGATACAGAAGTTATTGCTGAAGATTGGTTGGAGAATTTATTGGGGAATGCTAACAGAAATGAAGTTGGAGCAGTTGGCACTTTATTGCTTTTTCAAAATAAAACCATTCAACATGCTGGCGTGGTTTTGGGAATGACTGGTCTTGCTGGTCATATTTTTGCTAAATTGCCTTTAAATCAGACTTATTATAATTTAGTACATTTCCAAAGAAATTATTTGGCATTAACAGCGGCTTGTCTTATGATAAATAAAAAGAAATTTATAGAGGTAGGGGGATTTAATGAAAAATTTACAGTTTGTGGTAATGACGTTGATTTATGTTTGAAATTATATGAAAAAGGATACATTAATGTATATACTCCTTATGCAAAACTTTACCATTATGAATCAATGACAAGAGATCCTTATGCCATTCCAGATTGTGATTTTAAAATATCTGAACAAAGATATAAGCCATATATAAATAATGATCCGTATTATAATAAAAATCTTTCTTTAAAGGATACGAATGTAAATATTAATATATAAAAATGAAAAATATTTTAAAAAAAACAATTCAATATTATAAGTTGAATGGATTAAAAAGTACTATTAAAAAAATTATATATAGTTATTTTAAAGAATTTATAATTTTAGACCAAAATAAGCAAAAATACGTTGAAATAAAAAATCTTATTGGAGCTTTAGATATAAATGAAGCTCAATATAAAGCAAATTTTGAACTTTTGAAAAAATATGCCAATAAGAAAGTAGATATGAAGACAATTAATTGGTTTATTCCAAGATTTGAACATGTACTTTATGGAGGGATTTTTACTATTTTTCGATTTGCAGATTATTTTAATAGAAAAGGAATAAAAAATCGTATTATAATTTATGATGACTCTACTGTGTCTGAAACACAAACAAGAGAGGCTATTAAAAAAGGATTTAAAGATTTAGCTAATGAATGTGAAATAGTTATTTATAATGGAAATTTGAATGATATTCCAGAGTGTGATGCTTCAATTTCTACATTTTGGACTTCGGCATTTTTTAATTTAAAATTTAACAAGACAAAAAAGAAATTTTATTTTATACAAGATTATGAACCTATGTTTTATGCGGCAAATACTATGTATGCTTTTGCTGAAATGACTTATAGATTTGGATTTAAAGCGATTGTTAATACTCCAGGACTTAAAGAAGTTTTATGCAAAAAACATGATATTGAATGTGAGAGTTTTGTCCCAAGTATTGATTTTTCGGTTTATAATATTTCAGATAAAGAAATTGAAGAAAAATTAAAAAAAGAAAAGATTAGAATTGTCACTTATGGGCGTCCAAATCATGAGAGAAATGCGTTTGAATTAAGTTTAGGTGCTTTAAAAGTCATTAAACAAAAATATGGAGAAAAAGTTGAAATTTTTTCTGTTGGTGCAGAGTGGAATGAAAAAGATTATGGGGTAGAAGGTCTAATAAAAAATTTGGGTAAATTAAATTCATTAAAAGAAGTTGCTGATTTGTATAAAACTTGCGATATTGGTTTGGTTTTTATGTTTACTCCTCATCCATCATATCAGCCTTTTGAATATATGGGATGTGGCTGTAATGTTGTTACTAATTATAATTCTGCTAATTTATGGCTTTTAAAAAATAGCGAAAATTGCATATTGGTAGAACCTACAATTACTTTAGTTGCAAATGGTATTGAGAAATTAATTGAAAATAAAAAATTAAGAAATGATTTAATAAACAATGGCTTAAAAATTTTGAGTCAAAATACTTGGGAAGATGAATGTGAAAAAATTTATAGATTTATAAATAAATAACTATATTTTTTCAGCTAGTATAATTAAATTTTCATCTCCAATTTTATACCAATATTTAACAACAGCTGAGTAAGTTTTTATTATATTCTTTTTTAGTGAACTCAAATTTATCTTATCACTTTTTATCTTTAAAAAATTTGCAAGAGTAGATAAAAACATTAAAGAATCACCACCTGTATATTTGTAATCTATTGATTTAAATCCAGATTTTTTTAATAAAAGGTTAAGGGATTTTTTATTGAAATGATTTATGTGAACTGGCACTTGTAAATATCCCCAATATTTACCAAACATTTTAAATGTCCATGAAGAAATATTTGGGACTATTAATAATAATTTGCCATTTTTATTTAGCATTTTATGTAATTTTTGCATATTATTATATGGGTTTATAATATGTTCTAATGAATGGCTCATTATAATTAAATCAAATTTTTTTGTATTATCATTTGTAAATTTTTCTAAACTTATATTATTAACATTTAGATGCTTCTCAATACAAGCTTTAGAGGCTTTTTTATCTATTTCTATGCCTGAACATTCAAAATCTAATTTTTTACATTCATTTAATAGATATCCATACATACATCCAATTTCAAAAATACTTTTGATGTCTGGAATTGTACTAATATATTTTGCAACATTTTTAGCTATATATATTTTTTCTTTCTTAATTAATAAATGTAGATCATAAGAATATTTATTAGTATATATATCATTAAGTTCATTATTTGTTGGCAATGGATCGGTAAAGATATGAGTACAGTCATTACATTTTGTTAATTTATATGGATTTTTTGTGTAAACTGAAAAAATTTTATTTTTTAAACTACTTATATTAGTGCTGTTGCAGATAGTGCAGTTTGTCATATGTAATTTATTTAATAATTTTTATAACATTTATTTTGGCTTTTTTTGAACACTCTATTCCAATCTCAGAATCTTCAAAAATCAAGCATTCATTTGGATTTAAATTGAAATTATCTATACATTTGTTAAAACATTCTGGATGTGGTTTAGCATTCTGCACGTCATCTCCAGTAATGATCAAATCAAAATATTTTTTAATTTTAAAATAATTTAGAATCATCATTGTATTTTTTTTACTAGCTGTTGTTGCTAGACAGCAAATTAATTTTATTTTTTTTGCATATTTTAAAAATTCTATTAAATTCGTATTAGGTATAATAAATTTAAGATTTTTTTTATAAAATTTAGATTTAAGTTCCTTTATTTTTTTTATATTAATTACTAGATCTGGATTAATAGATGTTAATAATTCTTTTAATCTTAATCCAAAAAATTTTTTATAAGTTTCCTTTTTAAAGTTAATGCCAAATATTTTGAGAGTTTTTTTATATGCTAAATAATTTGCTTTTTCAGTAAAGAACAAAGTCCCATCTAAATCAAATATTAAACATTTAATTTTCATTTATGGATTTTGAGTTACAAACGGATTTCCTATCTACTTCTAAGAGTAATTTTTTATCTGGATAGATTTTAATGTATAAAGGATCTTTAAATTTTTTTTTGCATTCTATTTCCACATTTTTTTTAAATGATCCGATTTCTATTAAAGGATCATTATTATCTATTCCGAATGCAAAATTACCAGAAAATGGAACGTTAAAAATTAGCATAAGGGTAATCAGCACTCCTATAATTTTTGCATAAATTTTTTTATTTTGAATAAGGTCTTGGATAGATAAAATAAGTAAAAAAATAAAAATTATATTTTGTGAATAAAAGAATTGTGCTGGACCATGGCCACTATATCCATTAAAAAATTCATGCAGGCCTGGTCTTGCGAGTATTAATAATAAGGTAGAAATAAATATGCTATATATAGCAAAAAAATAAATTTTCGTATAATTTTTATTTCTAAATATAAATATAACAGATATAATTATAAAAAATATTATTAAGACAAGTCCATCGTTAAGTAAGTGAAACATACTATTTATCATTGGATATAAATAAGTTCTTCCTATAAAAATACTTATTGTCTTATTAAATTCATACGGAGTATCTAAATATCCAGTGATAATAGGAAGACCGTAAGTTATTGTTTGGATAACAGGGATCAGTAAAATTAGACTTGTAGTTATGCCGCTAATTAAAGCTAAATTTTTTTTAAAAATATGATTTATTTGCTTTGTTTTTATGATTTCCTGAATCTCATTTATAAAGATAAACGGTATTAAAGCGTATACATTTAAGTTTGTAAAGGCACAAATTATTAAGACAAAATCAATAAACGGTATTTTCATTGAATTTTTCTCTAAGAAAATTCTAAATATAATTAATTGAAGAGCTAAATATGTGAATAAGAATTTTAAATTTCCAATAACGCCCAATATTGCATAATTCCATCCTTTAAATGGAATGAAACTTGTTAAAATTACTAATATAAATAAATATTGAGGTTTTATTTTGTTGTAAAATAATAAAATTGGCAAACAGAGGACAAAAGAAAAAAAAGCGTTAGCTACTAATGATATAAATGTAGGTAGGTAAATGAATTCCCCTGTAACGATTTTATTTATTTGGATTGCAAAATAAGTTAAAATATATAATCCGGATATTAAGTATCCATTGAATTTATAAAATATAGAGCTTAAAAAGCCATTTTTAATAATATTGTCGACAAATATTCCCCCATCTTCAGCAAAAAAATTAGGGAAAAAAAATGCATTTGGATATCTTAAAAATAAAATTGTAAAAGACATTATCCAACAGATTAGAAAGAATATTTTATAATCTAATTGGATTTTTTTAAGATGATTTGTTTTGGAGAGCATTTGTGAAATCATGTGTAAATAACTTATCTTTATGGTAAATAAACTTCTATTGAGAGTCAAATTGTAATGTTTTTGTATGAATTTAATTCTTCAGGCGTTCCGAAAGAGTAATATTTATCTACTTTAGCTGATAAAACTTTGTGTTTTTTTTTGAGGATATAGTTATATAGTAAAGATAAATAATACTCAGGCATTTCTTTTGAAATATTTTCTTTAAGTAGATTTTTTGCGGCATTTATAAATATTTTGCCTGTATTAAAAAAATATGCTCCAGTTAAGGCATTATTTGAAATAATTTTTTTTTCTGCAGTTTTTGTTACATAACCATTTTCAATTTCTGCATAACTGTATCTAGGATTATTAGATTTAAAATATAAAACTGCGGCTTTGACTTCATCTGGCAATTTATTATTTAGACTATTTTCAATAATTTCATTGTAAGCTTTACTTTTAAAATACAAATCACAGTCTATAATAACTATTGCTTCATTTAAATTGATTTTATTTTCAGCTTTCAGGCATGTTTCGACTGCCCCTTCTGTGTTTTTATTTATGATAACTATTTTTGCTTCAGGTATTTTTTTTAGAATTTGTTTATCAAGTTGATAATTTAAAACCTGCTCTTGTCTAATTACAAATATATATGTTTTTTTGCACTTTAAATCGTCAAAACCAGTTAATGCTTTCAAAAACATCGGGATGCCATCGACTTCAATTAGAGGTTTTGGGACATTAAATCCATTATTGCTAAATCTCGTTCCTAACCCACCCATTGGCATTAGTATTTGAAGGCGTTTCATTATGTAATTTTAGTAAATATATAATCTAACTTTGCTAAATTTTTATTTATTTTATTTTTGTTGATTCTCCATTTTAATAAAGCTTTTAAAGCAATTAGCCCTATTTCAATAGCTTTGGCATTGCTTATTTGATCAGTTTCTGACCAAGAGATTGGGATGAATTTAATTTTTGATTTTTTTCTATAGTAATCAAGTAATAAATCAATATTAAAAGTAAGACTATTTGCGAAATGAAGGTATTTTTTGTCTTTTAATTCAGACATTTTGAATAGATTTAAGCCTGATCCTAAATCTTTTGTTATTTTAAAAGTAATAATTGAAAAAAATAAATTTAAAATTTTATTTCCCCAAATTCTAATTTTTGCATATCCTTTAAGTTTTGCTCCTTTCATAAATCTTGATCCTAAAATTGCTTCTAATTTTGGATTTTTTGTCGCCACATCTAACAACAAATTTAATTCTTGAGTTTCAGCTTGATCGTCTCCATGTAAAATAGCAGTATAATCAAATTTATTTTTTAAAGCATAATTAAACGCTACTTTATGAGATCCGCCTAAATTATAATTATTATTGTTTCTTAAAATTTCAAATTTATTACTTTTAATTTTATTTATGATTTTTTTTGCCTTTTCAATAGTATTATCCTTACTTTGATTATCTAAAATTAAAATTTTATCAATTTTTTTTAATAATTTTTCATCGAATTTTTTTATAACTCTTTGTATCTGTTTTGAGCAGTTATAACAAGGTATTGCAACTAAAATTTTTGATTTCATATCTATTTATAAATAAAAAGTTTTCTAAATACAAAATTCCATATAAAAGTAAATCCTAAGGAAAGGAATTTCCCTATTGCAGGCAATAAGTGCAAGATCTCTACGGAAAGAATCGTAATGCCAAGTTGTATAGTTACACCAATTAAATTAGCTATTAATGTTAATAAAATTTCTTTTTGCGGACTGTATTTGCTTTTTTTAAATACAAATTTTTTACAAGCATACCAGTTTAGTATGGTTGCAAAAATAAAACTAAGAATAACAACTATGGTGTAATGTATTTTTAAGTATGAATTTAAAAATATAAAAAATCCCATTTCTAGAATAACTATAGAAATGGCGATCATAAGATATTTTGTGATCTCTGATAAAAATTGTTTATGATTTGAATTTAATAAGTTCATATTTTTTTAAATTCGTTATAGAATTCATTAAATAACTTAATCGCAGTTGCATAGAAAACAAGCAGAGTTTTAGGATTAATTCTTGCTCTATATGTCAACATTCTACAATAATGAACTGCTTCATGAAATTTAATTAATTTTAATCTCTCGCGTGGGAGTAAAACTCCCAATAATTCATGTAAAAATTTAAAAAGTTCTCTATATTTTGAAGAAATGCTTTCTTCGAAATTAATAATATTATCATTAAAAGCTGCATTATTTAAAAGGCATAGAAATTCATAGCCTGAATTTAATGATTGATATAGTTTGGCAAAATCAACAATCGGGTCGGCAATATAGTTTTCATCATTAGGATCAAGTAAGGCAAATTCTTCATCAGAAACGAGAATATTATCAATGGTTAAATCACCATGAAGATCAGTTTTGTTTTGAATAGACAATTGAGCCATTATCTCTTTATCTGTAGAAATTTTAGTAAGAATTTTTTCGTAATTATCATATAATATCCCATTAACTGTAATTTCAGGATAAGAAATTATTTTTGATAAATCATTACTTAATAAAGAAGTGTCATAAATTTTTTTTAATATTTTTTCTTCTATATAAAAATTGATATTTTCTAGTGATTTTGTTTGTACAGGGACCATATGTATATATTTTGTGACAAAATTTATTATTTTCTCCAATAAAAATTTACTTTTTGAAATATCATTTGAATGGATATAATCAAAAAAAGGTATTAATTTTTCTTTATATTCTATATCGATATATATAGATTTATTATCGTTTTTCATATCTATAATTTTAGGTATTTCCTTTAAATGCTGCTTTTGTAAAATCCAATTATATTGAGATTTTAATTTATTTGCGTGTTGAATTAAGGCGATTTTACGGACACAGGTTAAATTATTTGATATAATTAAGGCCGTAAATGCATTTGAACCTCCTTTGAGTGTTTTTATTAGCTTCATATTTCCATTTATTTCATGTTTGTTTAATTCATGGCTAATTTCAGCTTCATTAAAATATTCATCCAGAAACGAATTGAATTCTTTAGATATGTCTTTATGTCTATAAAGTTTGTTTAAATATTCTATATTAGATAATGCCTGTATCTCTTGTTTTGGGTTGAAAAAACTTAAAATGCTATTTTTTTTAAGTGAGTTTTTTTCGAATAAAAATATGAGGCCAGTTAATGCAATGGGAATTATTAATAAACACCATGTGACAATTGAGATAAAAAGGATTTCATCATGGTTTTGTATAATTCCTTTTAGAATTTCAGAGAAGAAATAATGATAAGTGCCAATGTAGGCTGGACCGGATGGAAACGATACACTCAGATAAGCAGAAATAGATATTAATAATTCTTTTACAAGATTTAAATTAATAGAGAGTGATTTAATTAATACTATTACAGAACTTAAATAGCATGCCCACATTAATATTGATAAGAAAAAGTATTTTTTTAAATTGATTTTTTTAAAAACTATATTAGTGCCATATATACATGACCAAACTATAAATCTCAATTTATTTTTTATTTTACAGTTAAAAATGTTAGAAATTTGTCGTGTAGTTTTTATTAGAAATTTGTTTTGTGTATATAAGCATAATATAAAAATTAATATGCCTGTTGATATAGTTAAAACGAATAAAAGCAAGTTATGAATTTCATTAATGTAGATATCAAAATTATAGAATGCCAGATAAGATAAAGATATTCCTAATATGCATATAATAAATCCATCAATGGCTCTCTCAAATAGTATAGTTAAAAACATTACGCTTCTGCTTATATATAAATGTTTACCAAGAAGATGAGCTCGAATAAGTTCGCCAATTCTAAATGGTAAAATAGCATTAAATAAAAAACTTATAGTTAATATTTTAAAAGTAAAAGAGGTATTAACATTTCTGATTGGGTTTATTAATAGATTTGATTTGTATGCTCGAATTAAATGTGCCGTTAAGTGTAAAATAAGAGCAAAAATTAATAGTGCTATATTAAGAGAAATTTTTGATGAAACAATAAAGTTAATATTTAAATTGGTATCGTGATAGAATTTTTGTAAGTAAAATAATGTAATTGAAAGTCCAATGGTAAAAATTAAGAATAAATTTTTATATTTCATAAATCATAAGTTAAAATTGAAACATAGGCTCAAAAACGGCATCTTCATCTATTTTTTGACTATTAATAGTCAAAGCTCCATTATTATAGATATTTTTATTGCTTAATTGTATGGCAATTGGAGTTTTTATCTCTGAAGTGTCAGGTTTAACCGTAAAACAAAAATTTTTGTTTTCTGAATTTATGATTTTATCAAAAATTATTTTTAAATATCTATTGTCTTGAGCTTCTTCTACTTTAATGGAAGTTTTTGAAATAAGCTTAATACACTTTTCATCATATATATAAAGACTATACGGATCTGTTATTTTTTGGTAAAAAGTTGATAAATATAAATTTATAGCGGTAAGGCCATTATATGGCGAAAAAAAAGTTTGATAAAAATTTGCATCTTGGCTAATTATTTTATAATTATTTTGATAAGGTTCAAGTCCAAGTTTAATTGGGAAAATATAATTAATGTCCTTTAAATATTCGTAATCAGCATCGTCTTTTATATTAAAATTAGTTAAGGTAAGATAAATTTTTTTAATTTCATCCGGGGAAAATCCCGGATAAATATTGGTAAGATTAGGATAATATATCTTATTTTCTATAAAATTACTAAGGGTAGAAAAATTTTCCAAGTATAATCTTTGTCTATCTAATTTTAAATCATGTGCTTTTAAATACGATTGCCCTATATAGAAAAATAAAAAAAAGGCGAAAAGAATATTAATTAATTTTTTAAATTTAAAAAATTTGTTTGTATTATATAGAAAATAAACAATGTATATTGATAAAGGCGCAAAGTAATAATATTGATATCTTGATTCCAATACCTGATCTATTCCGAATTGATATCTAGTTATAGAAATTAATATAAACGAAATAATATAAAATGAGGCCAAAAAAAATATTACCTTTAGGTCTTTAATTTTTTTATTTAAAAAGAACAAAAAGAAAATTGATGATAAAAATATTGTATATACAGATATTATAACAAAAAAAGGAGGATGATATACTAATGATATGCTTTGTGCAAGGCTAACAATAACGCCATTGAAAAAGTAATCAATCATTCCCTTTATGGCGAAAAAATTAAAATTAACAGAGGTATTATTTATGGGTCCGAATTTTAGATAAATAAGAGCGTTAACGATAAAAATTATCGTAAAACCTAAAGTTGGGTAATGTGAAGCCTTTTTTTCTTTAAATAAAATGTAAAATATTATATTTAGTAATGGCAGTATTAAGCCTGTGCCAAAAAAATAATTTTGAGTAAAACAAAAGAAATAAGATAAATATAAATAAAATTTATTTTGTTTTTTTAGATATTTCTGTAAGTAAAAAATAGAGATAAGGAAGACTAGAACATTTAACATGCTACAGACTTGAAAATTAAATAATATGGTTCCGAAATGAAATGGATTTATGATAAAAAATACCGCAGAAAGCAGGGATAATTTTCTAGAATCTATAAAGTTATTAGTTATTTTGAATATCAGAAATCCAGTTAAAGCATGTACAATTAATAATATATAATGTGATAATAACGAATTTTCTTTAAATAAATACAACTCGATGAGATAAAATAGTTTAAATAATGGTTTAAAATGCTCATTATGTGGAAGAAACAGATTATAATGATTTTCGGTAAACTCTTTTAAAAAATTCCATTCATCCCAAAAAAAGAAATAAAAATCTAATTTCCAAAATATAAAAACAATAATTGCCAATAAAGCGAAAACAACAAAATTAAAATTAAAAACATCTAAAATTTTATTTTTTTTTATCATTTGTGATTATTGACTTTTTAATAAATATATTCTTATTTCATTAATATCAGCTATAAATTCATAGTTTTTTTGAATGACAGCATTAACTTCCGGAAATAATTCGTGTCTTTGAGTCTCTTTGTTGTTGTATGCGAAAGATTGACCTCCAACTACATCCAGGAAGATTTTTGGTCTATTTTTTGTTAAATCAGAAACATACCTCTTTAAATAATAATCTTGTTGTTTAATTTTGGATATTTGATAATTAGTAGCAGGTTCTTTTGTCCCTTGTATTAACCCAGTTTCAACATAATAGTTATTCATCCAACCCCATATACTCATTGTATCGTTTGGTTTTGTATATTCCAATATTTTTTTTGTTATTTCACTTTGTTGAGCTGGTATTCCAGCAGCATTTTCTACATATTTAATACCCGCACTTCCTTTTAAAACATTACTTATTCCTGGAATAAAAGAAAGTATTAGTATTATAGCTATTAGAATATGTTTAAAATGACTGAGAACTAATTTGTCCTTATTTTCTAAATATAATGAATAAATTAAACCAATTACAGAACCAGTAAAAAAGGTTAAAGGAATAAATAATAGGATTTGATAATGATAAAAACCGTTTCCTGGTTTAATTATTCCATAAACACTTGTTAAAGTTAATAAAAAAGCTGTTATTAAAATCTGTATATGTTTAATTTTTAATTGTTTATATAAAGGAATTAACAAAGTTATTGTTAAAACTAAAATTAAAAATTGTAATTTAAAAAATAATATTGTGTCTGGAGTGGTATTAATAATATTTAAAAAAATTTTAATTTTTTCAATTATATTAAGGCTATTTCTTTCAGCATAAAAGACATTGCTTAAGATATATATCTGCCAAAAATCGTAAAATGCTCCAAATAATTTTAAATATATTAATACTAAACAGGATGGTAATAGCCCACTTAGTAAAAAGATTATTAATTGTTTAAGACGTAATTTTAATTTTAGTTTTTTATCAATAAATTTAAAAAAAATAAAAGAAAAGCCTATGGTTAAAACCATAGGTACAGCCTGTAATTTTGAATAGAATGTTAATCCTAAAAATAATCCTAATAGAAATATAATTTTTGAATTATCCTTATTCCAAAGCTTGCTTAAAAAGAATATACAAATGCTAATCATTAACATGGGTATGTGTTCGCTGTTAAAAGGAATAATATCCCAAAAATTTATAAATGCGGTACAAATTATTAATGGCAACGTAACTATCCTTGCAATTTTAGCGTCAAAAACATTAATAAAAGCCTTATAAAGCAGTATTATGCTTGGTATAATACAAACTATTAAGCCAAAAAGTCTGACAGTTGCATAATTAAGAGTACCTCCAATTACATATATTAAAGTTAATGGGAAAATATTTAAAGGACCACTTGTGGTACCATCGACGGACAACCAAAAACGAGGGTCCTTTATTAAAGTAGCGGCACTGACAATCCATTGACTTTCATCAGTATTTAATTGAGGGAAAATTAAATTAGGTAAGCGTAAAATAATAACACCTATTATTATTGAAAATAAATATGTTTTTTCTGATAAAATGTAATTAATATATTTATTTTTAATTTTTTCTTTGTATAAATTAACGCAAGTTAAAAACATTAAAACGAAAACAAATAATATTCCAACTGTTTTCCATATAGCTTCTCCGTGAATGCCCATTTTTACAATTATATCCCAGATTAGATAGTATAAATCACTCGTATATGAAATAAATGGACGATTTAACATATAATTTATTTTTTTAATATAATTTTGCTTAAAGTAAAAGTCACTGGAATTGAGATTACTATCAATATAATAGGGGCGATTTTATCATTAATGTTTAACAATTCAACAAATATATAAAGAAATATAATATTTAAAATATATTGGACAATGTATACGATAGGGTATTTTAAAAATTTTTTAAAATTTATATTTGCTTTAAAAACAAAAAAGCTATTTAAAAAATAAGAAATCCATATACCAAGCAAATAACTCATTGTATAAGCTATTTTGTAGGAAAGAATATATAATAATACTATATATAGACAATAAGTTAAAAAAGTATTAAAAATGCCTACAATAATAAATTTAATAAAAGATTTTTTTGTTAGCTTTTTGAAATAGTTATTTTTAATCATCTATAAATATTTCATCAATAATAAATGACGGTCTTTTTCTTATGCTGTCCAGGATTCTCCATAAATATTCACCTATGATTCCAAGCATTAACATGATTAAGCCTAATAAAAAAGTAGTTAAGCTAATAATAGTACTCCAGCCTTGTATAGGGATATTACCAAGTAAGGCGTTTATTATAACATAAATACCATAGATGAAACTCACACAAGCTACAACGATGCCAATCATTGAAATTGCTCTAATTGGCGCATAAGAAAACGCTATAAAAGAATCAATTAATAATTTAAATTTCATCATAAAAGTCCACTTTGATTTCCCATGCGTTCTTTTTTGTCTGATATAAGGCACTAATTCTTTTTTATAACCAAGCCAAAAAATTAGATTCATTAGATTAATATTTTTTTCTTGTATTTTGTTTAATTCGTAAACGACTTGTTTGTCTAATAACACGAAATCAAAACCATCTTTTGGATAGTCTTTAATTGCATATTTTCTTATTAACCAATAGTAAATATGTGAAAATAATCTTTGTAATATAGGATCTTTTCTTTTTTCTCTCACCGCTAAAACAATTTTTGTCCCATTTTCCCATTTTTTTATCATATCACTGAATAATTCGGGAGGATCTTGCAGATCTGCCGCAATTATTCCTATGCAATCACCACTAGCATAATTTAATCCCGCTTGTATTGCAGAAAAAGAACCGAAATTTTTACTTAATTTTATTATTTTTATTTTTTTATTATTTTTTCTTTCTTTATAAAGTAAATCAAAAGAATTATCTTTTGAACCATCATCTACAAAAATAAATTCTAATTGATAGGTCTTAAGTAAATTTTCAATTTTTAATAAGCGAGGAAGAGTATAAGGTATATTTTCCTCATTAAAATAAATTGGAATTATAATAGATAATTTAGCCATAGAGTTACCAATAATATTTTTTATATTTTTTATAATAATTAATAGTTTTTCTTAAGCCATTCTCTAGATTAGTTTTTGGCTGCCATCCAATATATTTTTTAATTTTAGAAATATCCGAGTAAAAATCACCTGGTTCTTGTTTTTTTCTTTCTTCAGAAAAGGAGGTAAATTTTATAGTTCCTCTTTTATGAATTTTTATTATTTTTTCTGCTAATTGTTTAAAATTGGATATTTCATTATTGCCTATATTAAAAATTTCACCATAGCAATTGTTATTTAATGCCAACTTTAATAATGCCTGAACTACATCTTCTACATAAATAAAATCTCTTTTTATTAAACCATTACCAAAAATTGGGATAGTTTTATTATCCATTGCTAATCTTATAAACCAATTAACAACACCATATTTATCAGTTTTCATTTGACTTCTTGGTCCATATACATTAGTTAATCTGGTTAAAACAGACTGTATATTATGAGTTTCGTTGTAAACCAATAATATTTTTTCTGCGGTTAAATTTGTTATTTCATATAACCCTTTTGGATTTGTTGATGCGTTCTCATTTACTGGTAGTTTTGTTGCTGGTCCATATTGTCCCCTGGTCCCAGTATATATTATTTTTGCGTTTTTATTGTATTTTCTGCATGATTCCAGAAGAATTAATGTCCCTGTAATATTATAATCTATATCATGATATGGGTTTGTATAACTTAGGATATGACTAACTTGACCAGCCAGATGAAAAATATATTTTTGATCTTTAACTATCCACTCCATTGCATTTTTGTCAGTGATGTCGCAAAAATTTATTTTTATATTATTTCTAATTGGATCAATGTTTTTTATATTTCCACCATATTCAGATATCATTGAGTCGACAATTGTTACATTTGCCCCTAGTTTGACTAAAGCAATTGCTAAATTACTTCCGATGAAACCTAATCCTCCAGTAATAAGAACGTTTTGATTTTGAAACATATATTAATTTTACAAATTAATAGTATCAAATTTTTTTTTTTTTGCAATTTATAGACATAAGACGTTTATAATTATATTTTTTTACATTTTATACTGTTTGAGTACATAAAAAATTGAATTTTTATTCTTAATTAGCGTATATTAAAAATGAAAACTTAATTCATAAATAAAATGATGAAAATTAATATTTTAATTACCGCTATAGGTTGTAATAATTCTATTTCAGTAATGAAAGGATTAAAATTGTTAAAAAAAGAGCGATTTAAAATTATTGGTACAGATATATATGATCAAAATGAGATTCCTGGCGTAATTTTTTGCGATAAAGTCTATAAAGTACCAACTTATAATAATAAAGCGTTTATTGATGTTTTGTTGGAAATTTGTAAAAAAGAAAAAATATTTTTTTTAATTCCTATTGTTGATCAGGAAGTTGAAATTATTTCAAAATATAAAGATAAATTTGAGAAATTGGGTGTTAGAGTCTGCTGTTCAAATTACAAAACTAATAATATTTGTAATGATAAATATAAAACTTATGTTTATTTAAAAGGTAAAAATATTGTTACACCTCGTGTATATTTACCAAATGAAATAGATGAAATTAAAAAAATTCTTCCACCATATTTTATTAAACCAAGGAAAGGAAGAAGTAGTATGGATTGTTATAAAGCTAATTCTTTTAAAGAATTAGAAGTTTTTTTAAAAAAAGTAAAAGATCCTATTATCCAAGAGGTATTGAAAGGCGAACAGTATGTAATTGATGTAATTAACGATTTGGAAGGCAGAAATTTAGTTTCAATACCAAGACATGAAATTTTAGCAAAGGCAGGCATAGGCGTTAAAGCTAAAACCATTAGAGATTTAAAATTAATTCAATATGGCCAAAAAATTTCCGAAGCTATAGGTATCAATGGCACTGCTAATATTGAAGTATTTAAAGATAAAGAAAAGATTTCATTAATTGAAATTAATCCAAGATTTTCTGCCGGAGCAATTATCTCTATTATTTCTGGTATAAATATTCCAGAAATAATAATAGATGTATTTTTAAATAAAAAAATAGGGCTAGATCGCCTGAAATGGGCTGAAAATATTTATATGGCCAGATATTGGCAAGAAGTTTTTTTTCACAAAAAAAAGTTATTAAATGTTAAATATGATATTTAAAAATAAAAAAATATTAATTGCTGGCGGAACTGGTTTCGTAGGCAAAGCTGTAATACAATTTTTTTTAAATAAAGGTGCTAAAATTTTTTGTATAACTCGTCATAAGTATCTATCAAAAAATAATAATCTGGAATTTATTCAGCTAGATCTAAGACAAATTTCAAAAAATTTGAAAAGCTTGCAGCTAAAATTAAAAGATATAGATTGTATAATTTATATGGCTGCTAGTATACCTCTTTTAAAGGCTGGAGCTGAAACTATAACTAAAGCAAAAGAAAACAATCTTGATCCTTTTATAAATTTTTTAGAGATGTTTGGACAATTTGGGGCGAAAATTATTTTTACTAGTACAATTGATGTATATGGGCTGCCAAAAAGAAAAGAATTTAAAGAAAATCAAAAAATTGATCCAATATCTACTTATGCTGTTTCGAAGTATTGTTGTGAAAAATATTTGGAATTATGGAGTAAGATGAATAATAATAAAAATTATACTATATTAAGATTTAGCCAGGTTTACGGTCCGGAAGAGCCATTAATAAGAGTAATCCCTTTTATTTTAAATGCTTATTTGCATAATAAATCTTTTATAATTTTTGGTTCAGGAAAAGAAAAAAGGAAGTTTTTATATGTTAAAGATGCTGTAATTGCAATTTGTAAAGCATTAGAATATGGCGAAAATGATATATATAATATATCGGGGGATGAAGCGGTTAGTATAAAAGATATTATTCCAATTGTTGAAAGAATAGTTAAGAAAAAAATTCTAATAGAAAAGAAAGTAACTCACAGAAAATTAGGACATATATTGCCTAATACAAATAAAGCAAAAAATAAATTAAGATATACTCCCTTATATACATTTGAAAATGGTGTAAAAGAAACAATAGATAATTACAATAACTTATTTTATTATGATTTCTTTGAAAAAAAGCAATAATATATTTAATAGGTATAAAAAATATATTTTAAAGGTCACCCCTTTTAGAAGGCCAATTTTAAAGGAAGGGGAGGGTAGTTTTTTTAGGGATATTGATGGCAATACCTATTTAGACATGATGGCGGGGCAATTTTGTGCTGTTACTGGGAATAAAGATGAATACTTAAATAAATTAATAAATAATCAAATAAACAAAATAATTCATACTAATACTTTATTTTTAACAGAAGAAGTTTTAAAAGCGGCAAAAGAACTTGCATCAATTACTGCTGGTAATTTGAATAAAGTTATTTTTTTATCTACTGGTTCTGAAGCTGTAGAGTGTGCTTTAAGATATGCGAAATTTTATAAAAAAAAATATGAAATTGTAGGTATTGGAGCGGGATATCATGGACTTACTTTAGCAGCTCAAAGCGTTTCCACTAATGGCGTTTGGGCAACACCAAAAGTTAAAGGATCAAATAGTATTCAAACTCCTGACTGGATACATTCTGATCAAAAAATGCCTCAAAAAAAATATATAAAATATTGTTTAGAGAAGACCAGAAAACAATTACTTAAAAAGAAAGGCCGTATTGCAGCTTTTATTTTAGAGCCAATTATCTCAGTTGGTGGAATGATTTATCCGCCAAAAGAATATTTTAAAGGTTTAAAAGAAATTGCGAACGAACATGATGCGATTTTAATATTCGATGAATGCCAGACGGGATTAGGAAGAACAGGAAAATGGTTTGCTTATGAGCATTATGATATTACACCAGATATATTGGTTTTTGCGAAAGGAGCTGGTTTAGGGTTTCCAGTGTCAGGTATAGTAGTCAGTGATGATATTGCTAAAACAGTTGAAAATAATTTTATTCATTTCAGTTCTCATCAAAATGATCCAATATCTGCAGTAATACTTGAATATATTATTAAATTGATAAAAAAGAAAAATTTATTAGAACAAATAAATATAAGAGGAGAATACTTCCTTAATAAATTAAAAAAATTAAGTTTAAAGGAATCTTTGCTCCTTAATCCAAGAGGAATGGGATTAATGATTGGATTTGATTTACCGGAAATTGATTATCCTAAAAGAAAATTAGGCTTAGAATTGATGGATATTATGGAAAAAAACGGAGTTATTATACAGGCCATAAGGCAGGGAAGGACAGTAAGATTATTACCAAATTATTTAATTTCTGAAAGAGATATAGATTATTTTATTTTGAAATTAAAAGAAAGCTTTAAAGAATTGAGAAAAAATTATAATGTTTAATCCTAATATGGAAAAATTACAAAAAAAATTTTATTTACCGATAGTTGATAGCCTTAGATTTTTTGCATTTTTTTTGGTTCTTATACATCATAGTCAAATATTTCCTGCAACCACAAAAATAGGTCAAATTATTTCTGATAGAATTCACTCATATGGTTGGATAGGAGTAGATTTATTTTTATGTATTAGTGCTTATTTAATTACTGAATTATTAGTTAGGGAATTTAATATAAATAAAAATTTTTCAATAACTTATTTCTATTTTCGAAGATTATTGAGGATATGTCCACTTTATTATTTAGCTTTATTACTTGGATTTTTTATCTTACCTTTTTTTAATATTGGCTTTAGATTTCCGATTTTTGGCGTAGACTATTTTGTTATGCTTAATAAATATTTATTATCTATGGTTTTTTTTATGGGTAATTATTCTTTTGGTGCAAATGGATATCCTCCTTCTCAATTTCTTGCCCCATTATGGACAATTTCTATGGAAACCCAATTTTATATTTTATGGCCAATATTATTAAAGTTTTTATTAAAGAAGAAAAATTTTACAAAATATATTACATTGGTTGTCCTTTTATTATTTTCGATAACAATGAAATATTTTAGTATTTTAAATGGGGTTGCTCATCCTTTTATTTGGACGAATTTATTTAATAGACTAGACCCTTTTTTATTTGGCTCCTTAGTTGCTTTTATGAATCAAGATAAAATTTTTAATAAGTTTGTAAGTTCTTTTTTTGTATTTTTATTAGGGATTTTTGCAATTATAATTATAACGCCTGGTCAAAATATTGATATAAATTCAAATAATATTATTTATAAATATTTTTTTTCGGCTTTAGGATTTTCATTAATACTTCTTTATGTAACTAACATTAAAAGTAAAAGTATAATAAATAAAATTTTATCCTGGGAACCTTTTGCATGGTTGGGTAAAATATCATATGGATTATATGTGTATTCGGTATTAGGGGCTTTAATTACAGTAAAAATATTAAGTTTTATTTATAGCAAAATTCCAAATCTGTTTAACTTTAGCTCAGTTGAAATAAATCAATTATTACAATGGGTTTTTTATTTAATAGTCAATATTAGTTTTGATATTATTTTAGCGGCTTTATCTTATTATTTTTTTGAAAAGGCGTTTTTAAAATTTAAGATAAAGTATACAATTATAGAAAATCGTAAATTTTGAGCTAATATTTATTAATCGTTTCAATTACATAATTAATTTCTTTATTATTCATACCATCATATAATGGTAAACTAAGCAAAGTATCAGCATATTCTTCTGTAATAGGTAAATTGCCTTTTTTGAAATTGAATTTTTTATATGCTTTTGAAAGGTGTGGAGGAATAGGATAATGAATCATGGTTTTTATATTTTTATTCAATAAATATTTTTGAAGTTTATTTCTATCTTTTGTCCTGATTATAAATAAATGCCATATATGATCAGCGCCTTTTCTTATAGTAGGTAATATAATTTTTGGGTTTTTTATTTTGTTTAAATAGGCAAATGCTAAATTTTCCCTATTAGTTATGAGTTTTTTAAAATGTGAAAGCTTAACATTTAATACTGCAGCTTGTATTTCATCTAATCTTGAGTTTACACCTTCAATTTCATGCTGATACTTAATTTCACTTCCATAATTTCTTAATAAACGGATTTTTTTAAATATTTTTTTATTATTTGTAACAATTGCCCCAGCATCTCCAAATGCTCCTAAATTTTTTGTTGGATAAAAGCTAAAACAACCAATATCTCCAAAAGTTCCTGTCGTCTGATTGTAAAACTTAGCTCCATGAGATTGAGCACAGTCTTCAATTAAGAATAGATTGTGTTTTTTTGCAATATTCCTTATCTTTTTTATATTTGCGGCTTGCCCATACAAATGAACAACTAAAATTGCTTTTGTTTTTGGTGTAATTGCCGCTTCAATTTTATCTGCATCTAAATTGTAATATTCATCTGGTTCAACAAAGATTGGTTTTGCCTTGTTTTCAGTTATGCCTAACACTGTTGCTATATATGTATTTGCTGGTACTATAACTTCATCGTCACAACTAATATTTAATGACCTAATTGCCAATATCAAAGCATCTAAACCTGAATTAAGGCCTACACAATATTTTGCATTTATAAAATTACTAAATTTTTTCTCGAATTCCTCTACTTCTTTACCAAGTATATACCAACCGGATTCTAATACTTTAGCTATTGCATTTGTATATTCATTTTGATGTTTTTTAAATTCTCTATCTAGGACATTAAATTCTATTTGTTTATATTGTTTTAAAGTTTTTTTTGTTTTTAAAAAATTATTTTTCATATTATATGCTATTGTTAAAGAATAATTTGTAAATAAAATATATAAAATCATCTATTTTATTTGTTATTTTTATAAATAATTTTTCATTACCATTTATTAATCTTTTTACTAATATTACATCAGCTTTAATTTTTGTTGCAAAAATATAATCTGTTAAAAATTTATCACCTATTACTATAATTTTTTTGCCAATAGGAATAGATCGGATGATTTCTTTATTAGGTTTTCTATATTTAGAATTTATTAGGTCCAATTTCAAAATATTTTCAATTTTTTTTATTCTAGTAAAATTATTTGAATTACTGCATAAATATATTGTATTAAATTTTTTAAATTCTAAGATTTTATCAATTATTTTTTGGGAAAATATGGTTTCGTTATCATAGGTTAAAGTTCCATCAATATCTAATAAAATTATATAGTCTTTATAGTTTGCATTTAATTCATAAAAATATTTAATATCATTTTTTTGTATAATTTTAAAAGATAAAAATTTATGCCCTATAAAGCTTGTTAATAAGGGGAAGCTAATACCAATAAAATGAGCTATTTCTTTACTGTAATTTATGATACCAATGTTTGGGAAAATATAGTCGGCCAACAAAATACTTATAAATAAAGTTTGTAGAATACCTAATATGTTAATTAGTATAAAATAATAAATTTGTTTTGAAATGCTGTTAATGGTAGCTTTAAATACAAAAATTTTGTTTAAAATGAAAGCTATAAGCATACCAATTAAATATGCGAAGACGATAGAAACTGTAAAGCTAAAAAAATGATCAAAAATTATTCTGACCGAAAAATTACATAATGCTGCAATCGAACCTACCAGTATAAATTTTATAAATTCTTTATTCATTATTCATTTAGAAATTATGAAACTAATGAAGCAATTTTTTGCCCTAAATTTATGCTCTCTGATATAGATCTATCTTCAGGATAACAATAAGAAGTATCTGCAATATATAGACCTGTTACATTTGTTTTTGTGTCAGGTATGTTTTTTAAATATTCTTTTGTACATACAGGTTGAGCATATTTAAGTCTAAAAATTTTTTTATTTATAATCCAATTTTCATTAAAATCTTTATTTATCTTTTTAAAATATTTAAATGTTTGATTGTAAAAAAAATTATCACTTTTTGTCCAGTCTGGATGTGTCTGTGGCATATAGTAAGGTATATATAAAATATTATTTTCTAAAGGCCTTAAATTACTATATTCAATTATTCCTGGTATTTTTATATCTTTGTCATTTATATTCATCCAAAAATTTTCAGTCAATTTATTTTTAAGCTTTACGATTAAACATATAACACCTATATTTTTTATATTTTTTATTTTTGATAAAATTTCCTGTGGAAGAGTTGGAGCCAAATCTTTTAAGTAAGGTAAAGGTATGGTAGATATAATAGTATCAAATGCTTTTTTTTTATCATTTATAATTAATCCTTCTATCTTGTGATTGGCTATTAAAATTTTTTTTACATTTTGAGTTAAATAAATGTTTCCTCCCATTTTTCGAATATTTTCAGATATTGCATTAAGGAATACATCCGATCCGCCTTCTAAATATCCCATTTTTTCTACAAAAATATTTTTTCTTGACAGAGCAACTCTTTTGATCCTAGACCATATCCATGCAGCGGAGATCTCATGTTTTAATTCGTAAAATTTTAGGTGTAATAAACTTTCCCAAAAAATTTTATAGGCTTTTTCCCCTAACCATTTTTTTAGCCAAGTTATGGCGTTAACTTTATCTAAATTCTGCCATTTGTTTCTTTTACTAGATAAAAATATATGTAGTCCATATTTTAATTTTGCAAATAAATTAACTGGAAACATTAAAAGGTAAATGGGATTACCCCATTTATATAATTTTCCATTATAGAAAAACCCCATCCTGGTCTCATTCCATCTAATGCGATTGTAAATATTTAATTCTTTTAATAAGGCAAAAAATGGATAATCTGGACCACAGATAAAATGATAAAATTTTTCTAATCTTAAGCCATCGAAATCAAATGATGAAGACATGCCACCAATTACATCATCTTTCTCAAAGATTGAGACATTATTTCCCTTCTTTAATAAATAATATGCGCATGTTAGTCCCATTGGTCCTGCCCCTATAATAGCAATTTTTTTTTTCATAAATCCAAAATATATTTAGAAAATTTTTTATTAGTAAAAGTTTCATGGATAGCAGTTTTAAATGGTGTAGGATTTATATCAAATCGATCCCACCAGTTATAAAAAGGAAATTTATCTCCTGCACATAATGCTTTTAATTGATCTGCTGTGAAAGGAGGATTTTTGTCAAAAACACTGTATAGTTTTAGAAGATAATAAAATATAAGATATGGTAATTTTAAAATTATGGTTTTGGAATTAGTAACTTTTTTAATTTCTTTGATGATATCAATATAATCTACACTTTCTTTGCCCGTAATATTGTAAATTTCATTTAGTGGCCTTTCTTCTAGTGCCTTTATAATAATATTACAAAAATCTTTCACATATAAAGGTTGTCTTAAATATTTACCATTACCAGGGATTGGAAATATTGGAATTTTTTTCATAAATCGAGAAAGCCAGCCAAGATGTTTCCTGTCAAACCAGCCAAACATTAAAGTTGGCCTTAAGATACAGTATTTTATTCCACTTTTAATTATTAAATTTTCTTGTATCTTTTTAGTATTTGTGTAGTTATCCTTAGCTACAGAAATAACAACACTTGAACTTATATGTAATATGTAAGGGATGTTATATTTTTTTGCTGTTTTTATTATTTTTTCGGTAGAAACGATATTGTTTTTTATAAATAATTCTTTATTTTTTGCTGTGATTTGTGCTTGAAGCATTATGATGATATCAGCATTTTTACAATATTTCTCATATTTAGAGTCAGATGAAATATCTGACTCTATGGTTGTAATGTCAGGGTGTAGTTTTTTTAGTATGCGAAGATTTTTTTTATGCATGTCAATCCCTATTATATTTTTGTATCCTTTTCCTTTAAGTTGAAAAATAAGATTTTGCCCAACTAATCCTGCAGCTCCTGGGATGATAATTTTGATGTTTTTATTGATACTTTTGTTCATTTATATATTATTTTAAAAATTTTTGATAAAATTATTTTGATTTTTATTTTTTTATGATAAATAGTTTTAAAAATATATTTATAGAGTTACGTTTACATCATTGGGTCAAAAATTTATTAGTATTTGCTGTGTTATTTTTTTCTAAACTTTTTTTTGATTTTGAAAAATTATATTTGGTGATTTTATTATTTCTTTCTTTTTCATTTTTGGCAAGTAGTGTGTATATAATTAATGATATTGTTGATGTAAAAAAAGATAAACTGCATCCAGTAAAGAAAAAAAGGCCAATAGCGTCAGATAAGATTTCAATTAATATGGTTTTATTTGTTTGTATAATTTTAATTTTATTAGCTGTTTATTTAGGGACTTTCTTGAATTTAAAAACAAATTTAATTTTAATATTATATTTTGTTTTAAACTTATTTTATTCCTTTTCATTAAAAAAAATTCCTGTAGTGGATATTTCTATTATTTCTTTTATGTATTTTTTGAGAATTAAAGCAGGGGGAGAAATTCTTAACTTAGAATTATCGCATTGGTTAATTCTGGTAACTGTTTTTCTGTCTTTGTTTATGATAATTGGGAAAAGAAGAGCCGAATATAGATCATTAAAAAATGTTAATAATGAAACAAGAGTTGTGCTTAATAAGTATAATGATATATTTTTAGATCATGTTTTAATTATAGCTGTATCAGGAGTAGTTTTAACTTATAGCCTTTATACTGTCGAAATAAATAAACCTTATTTAATTTATTCCTCCTTTTTTGTTTTTTTTGGCATTTTTAGATATTTATATGTTATTGATACTTTTCATGAAGGCGAAGCTCCTGAAAAATTGATTTTTAAAGATAGATGGATTTTAATTAATGGATTAATATGGGCGATTTATCTGTTTTTTGTTTTTTATGTTGTTTGAAGTTAGTATTAAAAAAATATGTAAAATTAAAATTTTATGAAAGTAGAATATATATATTTAATTTTAGCTTTAATTTTGAATGCTGGGGGTAATGTTTTGATGAAAGTCGGGGCAAAAGATATCATCAGTTTCAAAACTTTGAATTTTTTAGAGGCAATTGCCAAAAATTATATTTTGATAATTGGTTTGGCACTTTTTGCTTTTAATGTTATATTTTATATTTTAGCTCTCTCAAAAATTAATTTGTCAATTGCCTATCCTGTAATGGTTGGTGGCGGATTCTTATTAATCAGTTTAACTTCTTTTCTATATCTAAAAGAATCAATCTCACTTTTACAAATAATTGGAATCATTATGGTTTTTTCGGGAATTATTTTATTTTTTCTAAATTCTAAATGAAAGTTTATTTGAATATCAATTTTTAATATGTTAATTTAACATTTGTTTTAACTAACCTATATGTCCACTTATCTTTTTACCTCCGAATCAGTAACTGAAGGCCATCCAGACAAAATTGCCGATCAGATTTCTGATGCGGTTTTGGATGCAATATTTGAACAAGATCCAAAAGGAAGAGTTGCATGTGAAACTCTTTTAACAACAGGACTTGCATTTGTTGCTGGTGAGATTACTACTAATTGTTATGTTGATATTCAAGAGATTGCCCGTAAAACAATTCATGATATTGGGTATAATGATGCAAGTTATGGATTTGATCATAAAGCTTGTGCTGTTATTTCATCAATTCATGGTCAAAGTCCTGATATAGCTCAAGGAGTGAATGATGGAGAAGGTTTGCATAAAGAACAAGGAGCTGGTGATCAGGGAATGATGTTTGGATTTGCAATTGACGAAACTTCCGAATTAATGCCTATGCCAATTATGTTGTCGCATAAATTAGCTATGAAATTAGCTGATTTAAGAAAAACTGGAGTTTTAAAATATTTACGTCCAGATGGTAAAACTCAAGTTACAATTGAATATGAAGACGGCAAGCCAAAGAGAGTTCATACTGTTGTTATCTCAACTCAACACGCTCCAGAAGCACAACATAAACAGATTTATTCTGATATGATTGAATATGTTATTAAGCCTATTTGTGGTAGTTTAGTTGATAATCAGACGGTTTATCATGTTAATCCAACTGGTACATTTATTATCGGAGGTCCTCCAGGAGATACGGGGCTTACTGGACGTAAAATAATTGTTGATACTTATGGCGGAATGGGACGACATGGTGGAGGATGTTTTTCAGGTAAAGATCCATCAAAAGTTGATAGAAGTGCCGCTTATATGGCTAGATATGTTGCAAAAAATATTGTGGCGGCTGGTATTGCCAAGAAATGTGAAGTCCAAATAGCATATGCAATTGGTTATGCTGAGCCTGTTTCGATATTTGTAGATACTTTTGGTACATCAAAATTTGATAATAAAAAAATTGAACAAGCTATTAGAAAAGTATTTGGACTTAAACCAGCTGAAATAATTAAGCATTTGGATTTGCTTAGACCAATTTATAAGAAAACAGCGGCTTATGGGCATTTTGGAAGAAGCGAGTTTAGTTGGGAGAAGACGGATAAGGCTGAGGAGTTGAAGGCAGTTTTGAGTTGAAAGTGTGAATGAGGATGTAGTCAGAAGTGAGTAATCAGTAATTACTGGACTACAAATTTTACCGACTACCGATCACTGACTACCGATTACAAAATTTAAAATTTAAAATTTCCCCCATGTCTTATGATGTAAAAAATATTGATTTAGCTTCGCAAGGTAAGCTGAATATGGTTGTTGCTGAACGTAATATGAGTGCTTTGATGGAAATTAAAAAAAGATTTGAAAAAGAAAAGCCTTTTAAAAATTTGAGAATAGGCATGGCTTTGCATGTTACAAAAGAAACTGCAATGTTAGTTAAAACATTAATTTCTGGCGGAGCTGAAATTGCCATTACAGGATGTAATCCACTTTCAACTCAAGATGATATTGCAGCAGCTTTAGCTCAAGAAGGAGTAAATGTTTATGCTCATAAAGGTGAATCAAAAGAAGATTATTATAAATTTTTACGCAAAGTTGTTGAATTTAATCCACATATCACAATTGATGATGGATGTGATTTAGTTACTTTAATTCACAGTGAATATCCAAATTTAATTTCAAGTATTCTTGGCGGATGTGAAGAAACAACAACAGGAATAATTCGTTTAAAAGCTATGCAAAAAGATAATGCTTTGAAATATCCTATGGTTGCGGTAAATGATAATAAGACAAAACATTTAATGGATAATTATTATGGTACTGGACAGTCAACAATTGATGGAATTTTACGGGCATCAAATATTTTATTTGCTGGAAAAACAGTGGTGGTTTTGGGATATGGAAGTTGTGGCAAGGGCGTTTCAATGCGTGCAAGAGGATTAGGTTCAAATGTAATTGTGACTGAGGTTGATAATTTTACGGCATTACAGGCTATTATGGATGGATTTCGAGTAATGAAAATGGATGACGCTAGCAAATTAGGTGATATTTTTATTACAGTTACTGGAGATAAACATGTTATAAATGTAAAACATATACAAATGATGAAATCTGGAGCGATTTTGGCTAATAGCGGACATTTTGATAATGAGATAGATGTTGCCGGTTTAGAAAAATCAGCAAAATCAAAAAGAACAGTGAGGCCTTATTTTGATGAGTATGTACTTGGAGATAATTTTATTTATTTGGCTGGTGAAGGCCGTTTAGTTAATTTAGCGGCTGCGGAAGGTCATCCAAGTGAAGTAATGTCGCTATCATTCTGCGGACAAGCTTTGGCATGTGAATTTTTAGTGAAAAATAAAGGTAAGTTAAGTCCTCAGGTTTACACTTTGCCGCCAGAAATTGATGATTTAATTGCGGGATTACAATTAAAAGCTATGAATATTGAAATTGATGAATTAACTCCAGAACAAAAAAAATATTTAAGCAGTTGGCAAGAAGGTACATGAGGGGAGAAATTTTGTTTCAGACTTGATTTAGGTGGGATTGAATTCTAAATTTTAAATTAATAATTATTATGAAAATATTTGTTACAGGTGGTTCTGGTTTTCTTGGAATTAATATCATTAGATATCTTTTAGATAAAGGTCATGATGTAGTATCTTTTGATCTATTAGAATTTGATTATCCAGAAAAAAATAAAATTAAAGCAATTATTGGAGACACAAGAGATAAAAAAGTTTTAGATAATGGCATGCAAGGAATTGATATTGTAATTCATACTGCGGCAGCTTTACCTCTTTATAATGAAAAAGAAATTTTGACAACTGATATTGATGGCACAAAAAATGTTTTGGAAGCCGCCAAAAAGCATAAAGTGAAAAGAGTGATACATATTTCTTCTACCGCGGTTTATGGGATACCAGATCATCATCCGCTTTTTGAAAATGATAAACTTGATGGAGTTGGTCCTTATGGTAAGGCTAAAATTGCGGCTGAAGAAGAATGCATGAAAATGAGGAAAGAAGGGATGTGTGTTTCAATAATTAGACCTAAATCTTTCATTGGGCCAGAAAGATTGGGGGTGTTTGCACTTTTTTATGATTGGGCACTTGATGGGCGAAATTTCCCAATGATTGGAAGTGGAAACAATCGCTATCAACTCTTGGATGTGGAAGATTTATGTGATGCTATTTATCTTTGCGCAACTAAAGATGAGAAAATTGTCAATGATACTTTTAATATTGGAGCAAAAGAATTTACAACAATGAAAGAAGATTATCAGGCTGTTTTGGATAAGGCTGGCTTTAAGAAAAAAATAATAGGATTCCCTGCATGGCCAATGATTTGGACATTACGAATTTTAGAATTTTTTAAATTATCACCATTATACAGATGGGTCTATGAAACAGCATGTGAAGATAGTTTTGTGTCAATTGAAAAAGCTGAAAAAGTTTTGGGTTATAAACCAAAATATTCGAATAAAGATGCTTTGGTACGAAATTTTGAATGGTATAAGAAAAATGTTAAGAATTTTGAAGGTAAATCAGGTGTAACACACAGAGTACCTTGGAAGCAGGGGATTTTGGGATTAGCTAAGAAGTTTTTTTAAAATTTAGTTTTTGATTTTAGCCAACCAAAGAATGAAATTAGGGATTTAAGGTCTAAATCTTTTACTAAGCAAGCACAAAATTCATAAAGGTTATGAACATTTTGTCTTGTATAATACCAAGCAAGTTTTTCAGCAATTTGATTTTTTTGAACAGGTGAATCAATATCAAATCCAATCCATCCTTGAATCATAAAATAATCTTGAAAAGTATATATGGCTCTAGGAAGTTGCGGTAAATAAGCCAACAGAACAATTGGGCCAATATCACAATTTAAATCTTTAAGCTTTAAAGCATTGTCATCTGTACTTAAATATTTTTGAGATTCTACATTTGGACAAATAACTTCAACACTTGTTGGATTTTCTAATTTAGTTTCTAAATATTGTTTGGCGACACAATGCTCAGGCAATTCTCCTCCAAACTTATTTCCAGGTGCTAATACTATTTTTATTTTTTTAGTAGTATTTTCTTTTACAAAATTTATAAGAAAATTTAAGATTTCTTCATAAGGCGTACTTGGATTATTTCCTGATTTATCTGTGCCACATGGCACAACAACAAACGTTACCTTTCTTTTTGAATCATCAAAATTTTCTGTTTTGAAAAGTTTTTCTCGTGTATCCAAAACCTGATCTATAATAATTTTAACAAGAGCTAAAGTTGCGCTTTCTATTCTTTTGTTTTCATTTGCGGGTTGTGTTTCTACTGACAATTGTTTTAGTTTAAAGATTCTATTTTAGAAGATACAAAGATAATGTCAATTTTTTTGTCTGCGTAATTGATATATAATAGATTTTGTATTTTTCAAAAGCTTAATGAGTAAAATAAAAATTTTTATTTCAAAATTCTATCAATTTCTAACTTTATCTGATTTAAGGATTTTTTTAGTATTTTTACTGATTAATTTTATTGTTTGGAGGCTTCATTTTTATTTTCCTTTTTGGGATGAGTGGGAATTTATAGATGAGTTTAATTCTGGTCATTTTAATTTTTTTATTCCGCATGTTGAACATTTTAAGCCACTTTTTAAGTTATTTTATTATTTAGAATTGAAATACTTGGATGAAAGATTTTTATATTATAATTATATTTTGATTTTTATTCACAGTTTTGTTGGAATAGTTTTTTTCAAAATTTTAAGAAATTTAATCAATTCTAAAAATATTGCGATTTTATTTAGTTTAATTTTTTTGTTTAATCCGTTTCATGGACAAACAATTTTTTCAAATTTTCAGGTTTGTAGCGTTTTAAATGTTTTGTTTTTTTTAATTGCCTTACTTTTTTTACAAAAATTTTTAATTGATAAAAAAAAGATAAATATATTTGCCTCATTCTTTTTTTCTTTTATTCAGACTTATTTTTTTGGACAGGGGTTGTTATTGCCTTTAGTTTTGATCGTGTATTATTTAATCTTTAATGATAAAAGAATTTCGTATAAATATATAATTGGATATGTTTCTGTTTTTATTGTTGATATTTTAATTTATATCCATTTTGCTTTGAACAATTCTACTGCAACCACAAATGGTTTGTTCATAACTGATATTTATGCGATTTTGAAATATTTTATATTTGCTGTTTTAATTAATTTTGTAAAAAACTTAGCTTTATTTACTGTTGCATGGCCAGTTTGGATTTTAGTTTTTGTTTTATTTAGTGCGTGTATTTTTTTTACTTATAAATTAAAACTTAAAGATTTTAATAAAATTTCGATTTTTTGTTTCTTATTTTATTCAGTTACTTTTGTTTTGTTATCAGTTTCAAGATTTAGATATAGCATGGCTCAAAGTATTGCTGGCAGATATACTTATTATAATTTACTTCCAATATGTATTTATGTTGCATATTTGACTTATCATTTATTTAATAATTACAAAATTAAAACGGTAAAATTGTTATTTGTTGCATATTTTATATTTTATTTTGCATATTCTATGGTATTGATAAATACAGTTAAAATTGATCGTGAAAAAAGTTATATTAGTAATTATATTAATATTGTGAATTTAGCTTATAATCCTGACTTTGAAGCTTATACTCCGGACCTTCACCCATTTCGTACTCCAGAAAACGTGAAAGATGTTTATCTGAAATTTTTGAATAAGGATTTAAAAGGAGATTTTAATTTTAAATTGATGGAAAAATTAAAAAATGAGAAATATTATGAGAAGTTATCGAAGTGACTGGAAATAGCTAATAGTTTTTTGCAGACCGTCTTGAAGTTTGATAGAGGGCGTCCACTTGATTTCTTTTTTTGCTAAAGAAATATCAGGCTTTCGTTGTTTTGGATCATCTTGAGGTAGTTTTAAATATTTAACTTTACTTTTAGATCCTGTTAGTTTTAGGGTGGTTACGGCTAATTGTTTAATTGTAAATTCCTGAGGATTGCCTAAATTGATCGGCGTAGAAATTTTTTTGACCTGCATGATTTTGATCATTCCATCAATTAAATCATCAATGTACATAAAAGATCTGGTTTGATTGCCATTTCCATAAATCGTGATGTTATTGTTTTTAAGAGCCTGTACAATAAAGTTTGACACCACTCGCCCATCATTTTTTTGCATGTTTGGGCCGTAAGTATTGAAAATTCTTACAATCCTGATGTCTAAATTGAACTGACGTTTAAAGTCCATACATAAAGCTTCTGCGCATCTTTTGCCTTCGTCATAGCAAGCTCTTATGCCTATTGGGTTAGCATTCCCAAAATATGTTTCTTTTTGTGGATGAATTTTTGGGTCGCCATAAATTTCAGAAGTTGAAGCTTGAAGAAACTTTGCATTATTTTTTTTCGCAAGCTCAAGTAGGTTTAACGTGCCTATAAAATTTGTTTTCAGGGTAAAAATTGGATCTTTTTGATAATGATTTGGTGAAGCCGGACAAGCAAGGTTGTAGATTTCATCAATTTTAATTTTTAGGTTTAAAGGCTTGATAATGTCATGTTTTTTGAAAAGGAAATTTTTATTTGACAAAAATTCGGTAATGTTTTTTTTGCTACCGGTAGATAAATTATCAATACAAATAACTTTATGTTTTTGTCCGAGCAAAATTTTGCACAGATGTGATCCTATAAAGCCTGCGCCGCCGGTGATTAGGGTGGTTTTTAGTTTCAAGTCTATATTTTAATTGATTTTTAGTTTTGCCCGATCGAAAAATATTTTATTGAGGAATTTTGGAAATCTTTAGGCTTAAAAATATTTCGACCATCCAAAATTATCGGATTTTTCATTAATTTAAGGAAATTTTCTTTGGGAAAATTCTTAAATTCATCCCATTCAGTCACGATTAAAAGAGCCTCAGCATTTTTTAAAGCTTCTTCTTTGTTTTTAGTACAAATTATGTTTTTTGACTTAAGTATTTTTTTAACATTTTGAGAAGCGACTGGATCATAAGTTTTGATCTGAACATTCTCTTCTAAAAGTTTTTTGATTATGGAAATTGAAGGGGCTTCGCGAATATCATCAGTACCTGGTTTAAAACTTAATCCCCAGATGGCGATAGTTTTAGACTTTAAAGTTGGGAAAATTTCTTTTAATTTTTTTATTAAAATTTCTTTTTGATTTATATTTACAGATTCTACTGCTTTTAGAATTTTAAAATTATAATTGCATTTATTGCCCTGAGAGATTAGAGCTTTAATATCTTTTGGGAAACAACTGCCGCCAAAACCAAGGCCGGCATTTAAAAACTCCTGGCCGATTCTTTTATCCAAGCCAAGTCCTTTCGCTACCTCTTTGATATCAGCTGAGACTAGTTCGCTGAAGTTGGCGATTTCATTAATGAAAGAAATTTTGGTGGATAGAAAAGCGTTGGACGCGTATTTGATTAATTCAGCGCTAGTTTCTTTCACGATCAGCAAAGGACAGCCTGTTCTTGTAATCGGAGCATAGAGATTTTTCATGATTTTGATGGCTGATTTTGATTTCGTGCCAATTACAATTCGGTTAGGATGCAAAGTATCCTTGATAGCTGAGCCTTCTCGTAAGAATTCCGGATTGGAAGCGATCTCGAATTTGAAGGATTTTTTTTGTTTGTTAATTTCTGCTTGAATGAAATTTTTTAAAAATTGAGAAGTGCCAATTGGCACAGTGGATTTAATAACAAAAATTTTGTCACGATTTAAATATTTAGCAAAATTTCGCGCGCAGTTTTTGACTGGCAGCAGACGCATATCAGCATTTTTGTCAATAGGCGTACCCACTGCGCAAAAAACCACATCGCCGAATTCAATGCTTTCTCTGATATTAACGCTAAATTTGAGTCTTTTTTGATTTTTTTTAATTAGCTTTGTTAAATCAGCTTCGTAGATCGGAGAAATATTTTTTTGTAATTTTTGAATTTTTGCTTTATCTATATCAAAGCATAGAACTTCATGTCCAATTTCTGCGAAACAGGCTGCAGTGACTAATCCAACATAACCAACGCCAAGAATAGAAACTTTCATAAAAAAATTGTAAGGCCTTTGCGGGCTTCAATTTTATCCTAAATTATCATTTATTGTAAACTTTTAGCCATAAAAATTTGACTTTTTATTAATTATCACTATATTGTATAGGCTTTTTTAAGAAACTTCGGCCTTAGTATTTGAGTGGCTTTCCCTCGGTAACTTAGCATTGAAGTCATTGAAAAAGTGATTTATTTATTAATCTTTTTCATACAATGGCAAAAAGATTGTTTGTAGGGGGATTGCCTTACTCTACCACAGAAGAAGCTTTGTCTACCGCTTTCTCACAAGCTGGACAAGTTGAATCTGTAAAAATTATTACTGACAAATTCACAGGACGCTCAAAAGGCTTCGGCTTTGTTGAGATGGCGACTGAGGAAGATGCTCAGAAAGCTATCGAAATGTTTAACGGTAAAGATTTCGAAGGCAGAAATATAGTTGTTAATGAAGCTCGTGCTTTTGAAGAAAGACCTCCAAGAAGAGAAGGTGGTTTTCAAAGAAGGCAAGGTGGCTTTCAAAGACAAGACTAGAAAATTTTTAAATTTTTCTAGACAAATTCAAAAAGCAGGAGATTATCTCCTGCTTTTTTGGTGTATGGAAATTTGATCAAAAATAACTCAAAAAGTTAGAATCAGGTTTTCACCAAGAAGTTTGGTCAGGATCATGATTTTAATAGTGTATGGATGATAGATTATAAATCTAAAACAGTCATTGGATCGATCCACTCATTAAGAAGCTCGGCTCTTTGCACGTACCCTAGCAAGTTGAGATCTGATCCTTTATGTATTGCTAAATGTAAATGTTTTCTTTCCCCATCAGTTTCCGAGCTAAATTCTTTTCCAAGTATAGCTATTTTTTCTCCAGTCTTTAACGGGCGCTCTAATTCTGCAGAAATATCGCTTAATTTCAGATGGCCATATAGCACAGTGATGTTTTGATTGTTCAAATTACAAGTTTGCACAAGCGTTCCGCCATAGCCGTTAACATACTGTTTAAAAACTATTGGCCCATTGCAGATGGCATATACATTAATATCTAAATCGTCTTCATTAGGAAAAGTTTCAAAATCAACACCCGTGTGATAGCCGGAGAATCTTTCAGGGCTGACGGGTGAATTATTTGGGGACACTTGGATTCCAAATGATTTTTTACTAACTCGCACTAAAGCGTTATCAATGGGCCATGAGAATGGATTTATTTTTTCGGCTGTTTGTTTCTGAGTCATTACGGTATTACCAGCGGTGCAAGTAGACAAAAATATTAACAAAAATGAAATTAAAATTATTTTAATCATTATTATATTCTATTAGCTACAGTCTAAGCTTGAACTACCAAAATACCTTTCATGTCTTTATGTCCTTCGCCACAGTAAATTGAACAGTAAAAAGTAAAAGTGCCAGGTTTGTCGGCTGTAAATTCTACTACTGTTTCTTCGCCTGGGTTTAAGTCTTTGTTGATATTGAAATCAGGGATAGCAATGCTATGCTTTACATCCAGAGTGGTGATTCTTAATTTTACTAAATCGCCCTGATTAACGGTAATCTGAGAAGGGTTAAACTGCCATTGCTGGGTGGTCATGACAAATTCTTTGACGTTAGGCTGATTGATATTTGATGGCTGATTGTTTGTTGGCGTTGATTCTTGGCTATTTGACTGAATTATCTGATCATTTGAAGGTGTTGTGTCTTGATTATTCAATTGAGTTGTTTGGTCATTTGAAGATGTCGTATTTTCAGTGTTCGTATCTTGATTAACGGGGCGGGTTGGTTCCGTTGTTTGATTGCTGACAGTACAACTAAGCAAAACGAGAGAAAAAACTACCGTGAGTAGTAAAAATGATTTTTTCATGACTTTAAAAATTAGAAAATAGGTAAAGTAGTGAACTAGTACTAGTAATTACTAGATTGTATAGGTTGTAGCATGCTAATCCTGTTTCCTTCTGTATCATAGAAAGATATGTATGATCCAACATTTGGGATTTTTATTGGTTTATCCGTCACTTTGCCACCTGCTTTTTCAACTTCTTTTAGATGTTTTTTAATATCATCCACCTGAATAACAACTGAGGGATATTGTGATGGCATATCTTTGGTTTTTTGAAAGAATCCGCCATTAATAGTCCCAGCTTTTTTTGGTCCTTTTTTGTCTGATTCTGTAGTCATAACTAGCACATAGTCTCCCATTTCAGGTCCTAATTGGTTTGTTTGCCAGCCAAACACCTGCGTATAAAAATCAGACATGCGCTTTCTATCTTCTGCCGGCATTTCGAAATGTATAACAGGATGCATTTTCATAATATAATGTTAGTGGTTATTTGGCATTTTTGTCCGGCTGATGAATTCCAAAAGTGTTCCCTTCCGTGTCCAAGAAATATCCCTGCCAAGCCATACCGGTTAAGGCGAATTTGGGCATGGCGATTTTTCCTCCTGCGGCTAATATTTTTTTAGCTATGGCGTCAAAATTTTCTACCTGCACAGTACAAACATAGGCATTCGTACCATACTCTTCCTCTGGCATTTTGCAGGGACGTTTTAATAATCCACCGTTAATGCCAGGTTCTTTGCTGTCTTTTTCTGCAGTCATGACCATCCAATATTCAAAATCACCACCTTCCCATTTGGAAATTTTCCAGCCGAAGATGTCTTGATAAAATTTGGTAGCTCTTTCTGGCTTGTCAGCCTGAATTTCGAAGTGGATAACTCTGTTCATAAAAAAAAGATTAAAATATATTTATTTTTTTGCTTCTTCATCCATATAAAAAATTTCCCAAATATGCCCATCAAGGTCTTCAAAACTGCGGCTATACATCCAGCCATAATCTTGCAGATTGTTAGCCTCTTTTGCGCCAGCATTCAAGGCTTTAGCTATCATTTCATCAACTTTGTTTTTGTTTTCTGCTGATAAAGCTAATAATACCTCAGTATTTTTTTGAGTATCACAAATTTCTTTTTTAATAAAACTTTTAAAGAATTTTTCTGTTAACAGCATGACAAAAATATTTTCAGAGATGATCATGCAAGTAGCTTTTTTATCAGTGAATTTTGGATTAAATCTAAATCCCAATTTAGTGAAAAACCCAATAGTTTGTTTGAGATCCCTGACCGGTAAATTAACAAAAATTTGTTTTATCATAAAAATATAATGAAAAAATGTTTGTCATAATATTCCCAATAATTAATTTGGGCAAAGCAAATTAATAATTTTTTGTTTACATAACCTAATAACTATTATTTATTTACTAATAGTTTTTTTAAAGCTTCGTAATATTATATAATTTTATATTTTATATTTCCAATAAAAGTATTAAATTATAAAAGCGTAGGAGTATAGTTTCATTTTATGCCAAACTCTCTTTATATCGGCCGTTTCCAACCATTCCATTTTGGGCATCTGTCGGTAGTGAAAAAAATTATTGCCAAAGGTGAATTTTTGATTATTGGGATTGGAAGTAGCGAAGAAAATTTTCTGCCAGAAAATCCTTTTACAGCTTCTGAAAGATGGCAAATGATAACAGAAGCTTTGGATGCAGAAAAAATTTCTAGAGAAAAATATACAATTATTCCAGTTCGAAATATTAATAATTATGCACTTTGGGTTCAGCATATATCTTTAATTTTACCACCATTTAAAAAAGTTTATACTGGTTCAAAAATCGTTCGAGAACTTTTTAAAAAAGATGGTCGATATGAAATTTGTGATGTGGAGTTCCAACATGAAATTTCAGCCACAAAAGTTCGTGAATTAATGAAAAAAGGTGATAAAAAATGGGAAAAATTGCTACCTCAAACAGTTTGCAGGTTTTTGAAAAAAATACATTATTGTATTCTATCAAGAATTGTTGGGGTTACCCCATAAACATTACCCCTCCATATTGGTCCCAACCATAGTTGAGGAAACTATCCCATGAGAACTCCCGACGCCCCCCATTTTTTTTGGTAGGCTGAGCTGGATCGTAAAGCACAACCTGCCACTCCCCATTCTCATCTTTTGTCATTCCAACAAGGACCATAAAATGTAACGCTCCAGTATCAGTCATTACCTCTGGTACCTCATCAGAGAGGTTTTGAGTAAATGTGGAAATTAAAACTGGAGAGTCTAAAGAAAGCTGACCATAGAGCCACTCCATGCTGACTGCGGTATCGTCGCACACATCATCATCCTCATCCTCGAAGGCTTCTGCGGGAAGGCCTAAATATCCCATGCTTGTATACGCTAGCTCGGATGTGGTTGTCCCATCACCAGTATTATAGGTCTCCACATTCTTAACCATCCAGTCAGTCATATTGCTTATGTCTACAAAGGTTGGAGTTTCTCCAAAGATATATCCGTCCACCATTAATAGCGTGGCAGGACCACAATCGTTAGAAGATGACGGATCCTCCATCGGATCCTCCATCGGATCATTTTGTGACAAAAAGGGCACACATAAATTATCGTCCTCGCAGTTGCTAAGATCAACACCATTTTCCGGATACCATGCCGTATCCGGAGTTGGATCATCACAATCTTCCTCATACCCTCCACATCCAAAAGGCATCATAAGTCCAGCTACAACAAGTAATGATTGAAAGGTTGACCTCAAACCATGCATTATTCCGACAAACCTGGGTGTAGGTGTTGCCTTTTTTAGTATACTAGTTTTTAAATATCTAGTAGTTCGTTCATTTAAAATGGTTGATTTCATCAAAATATTTTTTTTAGGTATTTAAAATAGAATGTCGATAAAATTTTCAAAAAATAATTAATTTATTATTTATTGAAATTTCAACTGTTTTACTGTCAATATGCTGTAGCAGGGGTTTGATAGTTTAGATTAATGTAGTCTACGACTATTATAGATCATAATATCTTAAAGTGGTTCGATTTAGCAACAAAACTTATTATTACACATTCGCTTTATCTGTATTTATCGCTGTATTGGTGACAACAATAGATTTTGGCTGAGCCATATTTAAAAGATTTTTGATATTTTCATAACCTCCTGTTGCGGCAAATCCAATTGCTAATCCAAGAATGATTGTGTTTAGCCAATTTAAAGTTTCGAACATTGCAAAAAAATATTTTCCCACAGAAACATAAATAATACTTAATATTATGGCCAAAAATGAAGCCAAATGATGAAGTTTTGTTATACTAAGTTTTTTGATAGACTGAGTAATCGCAGATATTACTCCTATCACTAATAACAAATCCACATTAACGGTTTCCATAATTAGTTAAATTAATTTTAAAAATTGTATAATATTATTTTTTTAAAATCAAAAATTATTCAAATTCACCTCTACAAAGAAATATTTTTCTCCTCTTTTACCCATAAAAAACAATATTCCATTTTCATATATTTCTACTGGATAAATATAATCAAAATCATTTGAAACTTTTTTGCCATCAAAAAGTATATATTTCTGCTTGTTTTTTGTAGCTATAAATCCAAGTTTATCTTTATATGGGAACAAATCATAACTTTCTTCAACTTGATATTTTTTATTCATTGTTTCTCCATTATAAAATATGTTAAGCATTACAATTGGAGTATTTCCATTATATTCTCCTTTAAAATCATAAAAAACAAAAACTGGATTTGCTCCTATCATATATTCATTATCAAAAACACTGGAAGCACCAAAATACATTTTATGAACAAATAATTTTTTATCGTTTTCATACACAGAAAAATTATCATCTCCAAGAGCAATTACTGTATATAAATTTTTAGCGCTTTCATAAAACAAAGGCGTTATTGTGGTTTTTAAATTATTAATAACATCCATAGGTAATTTTGGTTCAACTACTAAACACCATCCATCTTCTTCAACTGCAAATCCTTTTTCATGACATTCACCTGTGATCTTGAATCCATCTGGTATAGAATTTTTCTTTTCCAAAATTCCAATTATTTTACAATCTGATTTACCATTTACACATTTTACTTGTACGGTTGATAAACTCATTGGACTAAAATACTTAATTTTTTGACTTTGATCATGCCAAAAAACATCTTTATTATTAATTAAATATGATTTTGGATTATTATATATATTTTGCTCATCTCCAAGGAACATCAATTTAGACTTAATCAATTCAGTATTTGCTGCAAATTCTTGATAACTTATTTTATCCTGCGTTATTTTAGATTTAAATTGAGCGCAACTAACTAATAATATTAAACAAAACATCGCAATTAAAACTTTTTTCATAAATCTTTTTAAAAAATAAAAAAATACATCAAAACCATTATTCCTAAAATTATCCTGTAATATCCAAAAATTTTAAAATCTCTTTTTGATATAAAATTTAGAAAGGCTTTGATTACTATCCATGCAGTTAAAAATGAGACTAAAAATCCGACTAATAAAATCAGAATTTCATTTAAATTTAGATTTAGTCCGATTTTTAAAAGTGAAAAAGCGGTGGCCGCAATCATGGTGGGGATAGCCAGAAAAAAAGAAAATTCTACCGCTAAGTTTCGGCTACATCCAAGCAACATTGCTCCGATAATTGTTGCGGCTGATCTTGATGTGCCAGGTATCAAAGCCAAACACTGGATCAGTCCTATATAAAAAGCTGTTTTGTAATTTATATTTTTAAACGACATACTTTTTTCTTTTTTCCCTTGATCATAGTCGAGGGCATGCTTTCCACTTTTTTCTAAAATTACCAACACAATTCCTCCAATAATCAAAGCTATTGAAACTGTTATTGGGTTGAATAAAAAATTTTCAATCTTATCATGCAATAATGCTCCAAAAAATAAAGCTGGAATAACCGCAATAATAACTTTTTTCCATAAATCAAAACTTTCACTTTGCAATCCCCCAACCCCCTTTATCAAGGGGGCTTTAAAAAGTCTTTTATAAAAAATTATTATCACTGAAAGTATTGCCCCAAGTTGAATAATTACATCAAATTTTTTCGTAAAATCTTCATCAAAGGAAATAAATTGATTTACTAATATCAGATGTCCAGTAGAGGAAATCGGCAAAAATTCTGTAACACCTTCCACAATTCCCAGCACAACTGATTTTAAAATTTCAATTAGCATATAAAATGACTAATAGCCAATCGCTTACAGTTTTTTATCATTTTTTGAAAGTAAAATATACCCCCATTAAAGTAATTACCATGCCAAAAACTTTTCTTAAATGATTTTCGTCTAAATTGATGGCTAATTTAGAGCCAATCAGCCCTCCTAAGAGAAATCCAAGGCAAATTAAAGTAGCAACTTTGAAATCCACATAGCCACTTTTGTAGTAAGTGTAGGCCGCCAAAATACCGATGGGTGGCACCAAAAGAGCCAAAGTTGTTCCTTGCGCTTGATGTTGGCTAAAACCAAATAAAAATATTAAAGCCGGTACAATTATTACTCCGCCGCCAATACCGATTAAACCGCTGAAAATACCGGCGCATAATCCTAACGTTAAAAATAAAAGGATATTAACCATAATGGAATGTTTTTTAAAAGGCATTGGCAAAAGTATAATTTTCCCCTGTAAATTGCAAATGTATTTGCAGACTTAGAAAATTTTGTTAGCATTGGCTCTGTTTTAATTTTAAAATAATGTCATGATCAAAAATTTTAAATATTTAGATTTAATCACGGCTTTTTTTGCCGCCATTTTGTTAATTTCTAATATCACTTCCAGCAAAATTACAACAATCGGGCCTTTTACTTTTGATGCTGGCACAATTCTTTTTCCTTTAAGTTATATTTTTGGGGATGTACTGACAGAAGTTTATGGATATGCAAGGTCTAGACGAGTGATTTGGACAGGATTTGCCATAATATTATTTGCATCGTTAATAATTTTTTTAGTTCAAAAATTGCCACCAGCTTTGGATTGGGATGGACAAGCCGCTTATGAAAAAATTCTTGGAATTACCCCTAGAATTGTTTTTGCCAGTTTGATTGCATTTTTTGCTGGAGAATTCTCTAATTCCTATATTTTGGCAAAACTGAAAATTCATACAAAAGGCAAATTTCTTTGGCTTAGGACAATTTTTTCCACATTAATTGGCGAAGGACTTGATACTTTAATATTTATTTTTATCGCTTTTTATGGAATTTTCGAAAAAGATTTAATTATTACTTTGATTATTTCAAATTATATTTTCAAAGTTGGAGTCGAAATTTTATTCACCCCAATTACATATGCAATCACCAATTTCTTGAAAAAAGTAGAAAATGAAGATTTTTATGATTACAAAACCAAGTTTAATCCGTTTTTGGTGAGGGAGTGAAGAGTTAACTCACCCCCTTCCCCCCTCTCTTACACTAAGAGAGGGGGGATTTTTTACAGATTTATTTTTTCATTCCACCCAAAAATCTAGCAGTGTTTACATTTCTTACGGTCATGAATTTATAATATTTATGACTGATAATTTTATTTAGATTACTTTTGTTATAATTTTTCCTATCAACATTCCAAAAAATTGCTCCTTTGACATATCTGATATCTACAAAAACTTTTTTGATTGGTAGTTCGTTGATAGTTTTTTCTGAGTCAATTTCTGGAAATACAAAAGCAACATCAGTTTTTTGATCATCATTATTTTGCCAATTTTCAGGAATAGATTGCGCTATTTTTTTCATTTCTTCTTCGTTTTTTAACAGTACTTGAATCGCAAATCCAAACTCTTTTTCCAAATTAATTTCAATTTCTTTTTGAATAATTTCTCGTGCCTTTTCTGATTCAAATATTGCATTTCCGGAATTAAGATAAGTGGACACATTGCTATATCCCAAAGCTTCAAGCACAGCCTTAAGTCTTTTCATTTCAACTTTTCGATTACCACCAACATTGATACCTCGAAGGAGGAGGATATATTTCATGAGGGGAAGTTAAGTTTTTGTATTACAATTATATTTTAGTTTGATTGTTTTTTAAATTGGTTGATTTTAGAATTGCTTTAAGTTTAAAAAGGCGAACTGCATATTCTCTATTATACACTGTAATTAAATTATCTAACCATTATATCATTTCTTCAAACTAAAAATCAGATGATCCCTTTAAATTTTTTGCGTTTCCAAAGTATTTTTGATATAATTAAAAAATAATTAAAAAAATATTTTACCATGACTAACTATTCAGAAGCTAGGCAAATAGAGCAAAGAGAGGTAGATGCCGCTGTCCTAACATTAATCAAAGCAGCAAAAACTGGATTAAGGCCAAACCCAGAAGCAGTTACAGAGTTGATTATGGCCTTGAGTAGTAAACCCGTAGCACCAGAAAGAATATCAGATGATGATAAAGGAAATGGAATTGAAGCAAGAGGAACTAAAGATGAAAGACAAGAAATAGTAAAATTACTTAAGCTAAAATCTAAAGTTGAGGCAGTGATTACTGAATGTTTAAAAGATCCAAATGTAATAGCTGGAAACAGATATCATCACATTATTTTCGAGAATAGCCATCAATTACCATGTTGCAGTTTTTACAATCATCAAGATGTCACTCCATTAGCAACAGAAATCAGTAGAATCATTCAACAATCACTTGAAGACAGTTTGGATAAAAATGATTCACTTGAAATTATTGCAAAAAAATTAACTCTTCTACATAGTTTTCCATTTGAAATGGGTGGAGGCGGTTACAGTGGAGGTTTACAAGGAACGCCCAAAATAAGGAAAAAATTATTAAAACGATTGTTAGAAGAACTAAAGCAGTCTGATAAAATATTAAATAGTGATAATTTTAAATACGTACAAAATAGACTAAATGCAACACCTGATGATAAAGCCGCAGTATTCAAACAAAAACATAATTTTGATGCATTAACGCCTACAGAGAAAGTTAAAAAATTGTTAGAAATAGCTTTGGAAGAATAAAACACCTCGTGACAAGCCCACGATAAGGTATCTAGTGCTAAATTAATCTCATTCGCTATAAAACTTAAATTCCTCTATATATTTGTTTATAGAGTTTTAATGAAAGATTAATTATACTCAATTTCAGTTTTCTCTTCAGGAGATCCTCCATCAAGTGGTATCAACCAGTATTTAATATTTGATCCTTTGAGTTCACCATTTTCTCTATACATACTTTCAAAACAGCTCCATTTTATATTTTCTCCTTCAATACTAGCTTGGCATGGAGTTACTTCAGCTCCAGTTGCAGTATTATCTAGAAGTTTAATATTTTCATAAGCGAATATATTTTCTTTGTTTTTTACTATTAAAATAGGTTTATCTTTGAAGTCTTCATTCTCATCACCTATTGAGGATCCTTTTGGATATGTGGTTTGTGTCTCTGTTACCTTAGAATTTTTATTTTTTGGATATCTATAACCTGCAATCACATCTATATCATCAGCTAAATTGCATATATTAAAAGCATAAAAATCTGAATCATATTCGCTAATTGTAAAATTAACTACATTTACTTCCAAATTTTTTAAATAATCTTTTGTATAAATATTTAAATTTAGTTTTGCTCTTGCTTCATCGTTCACAATCAAAGTACTCAAAAGATCTCCTCCTCCTGTGTCACCATTTATTACATCTACACAATCCATATCTTTCCCGTTCTTAGATTCATTTACTTGATTCCATATATTATAAATTAAAGAATCACCTGTTATTGCCCACAAAGAATAATTTTTTTCTGTAACTGCATTAATATTTTCTTCTTCATTTGCCTCCACTATTTCAGTTGTTTGAGCTTTATTAGTGTTACATCCTAAAATATTTACTACTAATATTAGTAATAAACCTAAAATTAATTTTTTCACAAAATATTTTGATTAATGATTAATATTTAATACTAGGTTTATTTACTTAATTAAGCAAATATGATCAATCATTTTTTAGTTTGTAAAAATTCATAAAAAGACCAGAAACATATTATAAATTATAGGAAGTTTTATTGCTTGCGAAGACAACCCACCCCCTGCCCCCTCCCTTGAAAAAGAGGGGGATAGAATTTATAAACAAATATTTCTAATAAATAATTTTTATGGATAGTATTATAAAAGATACTGTTAGAGAACTTAGAAAAAATCAAACTAAAGCTGAGCAAGTTTTTTGGGAATTAGTGAGAAAAAAGAAAATTAAAAATAAAAAATTTGTTAGACAATTTGCAATAATTTTTGATTATGAGGGTAAGAAAAGATTTTTTATAGCTGATTTTTATTGTCATGCATCAAAACTAATTATAGAAATTGATGGAAAAATTCATGATAATCAAAAAGAATATGATTTTTTAAGAACATATATCCTTAATAATTTAGATTTTAAAGTTATAAGATTTAGAAATGAAGATGTTATTAAAGAACCTGAAAATATTATTCAAAAATTATACAATTATTTATAATTCTTTTTCTTTCCCTCCATTTCAAGGGAGGACAGGGTGGGTTGTTATGAGGATTTTATTTCTTCAAACCAATTTTTGCTTGATCCATTCATTTTCAATTTTTATATTTGTTATCGCCCAAAAACTACAATATTTTAAATCTGATCTATTATTCATATAGATTTATTCGTAAAAAATCCCCCTCTCTTTGAAGAGAGGGACGGGGTGAGTTTTCATGCTTTTTTCAAACTATTTCGTCACAGAAAAATTTTGGCTTAAATAATAATTATATGAATTAATCAAAAATTTTTTTTATTTTTTAAAATTTTTTGTTAGAATTTTTATAGATTTTTCATTACACTTTTTCTTTTTTTCTAATATGTCTCAAATCAATCCTCACATTTTTCGAGCTTATGATATTCGTGGAATAGCAATTCCAACAACAGAATATCCAATTGCGGATTTGACTGAAGATACTATGTATTTAATGGGCAAAGGAATTGGCAGTTATTTAATAGAGAATGAAGGTAAAAAAATTGCAATTGGAAGAGATGTGCGCCTTACCGGAGAAATTTTACAAAAAGCTTTTGTTAAAGGTCTGCTCGAAATTGGATGTCATGTAATTGATTTTGGAGTGGTTAGTTCTCCAATGATTTATTATGCGGTTTGCAAATATAAACTTGATGGTGGGGTTGTAATCACAGCCAGTCATAATCCAAAAGAATACAATGGCGTGAAAGTTATTGGTAAAAACGCACATTCTATTTGCGGGGAGCAGTTGCAGGAAATTTATAAAAAAATAGAAGGTAGTCAGTGGTCAGTGGTCGGTGATCAGTTGAGACAAATTTTAAAAGCTCAAAATCTTTTTGAAAGTTATTTAGAAGATTTAAAGAAAAAATTTACTCTGAAAAGAAAATTAAAAATTGCTGTTGATAGTGGGAATGGGGTCACTGGACCTTTTATAGCCAAAATTCTGAAAAATCTTGGAGCTGAAGTTATTGAACTTTTTACAGACCCAGATGGTAATTTCCCAAATCACGAAGCTAATCCTGAATATGAAGAAAATTTGCAGGAATTAATGGTGACAGTGAAAAGAGAGAAAGCTGATTTTGGTTTTGGTTTCGATGGCGATGGTGATAGAATTGGAGTTATTGATGAAAAAGGAGAATTTCATGCGTCTGATAAAATTTTAATTTTATTGGTACGGGATTTATTAAAAAGACATCCAAAATCGAAAATTGTTTTTGATGTTAAATGTTCTACTAGTTTACGAAATGAAATTAATAAACTTGGAGGGATTCCTGTAGTTTCAAAAACAGGCCATTCACATATAGAAGAAAAAATGAATAAAGAAGGATGTATGCTCGGAGGAGAGGTAAGCGGGCATTTATTTTTTGGGGAAAATTATTATGGTTTTGACGATGCTATATTTGCGGCTACAAAAATTGCCTATATTTTATCAACACAAAATCAAACATTATCGCAACTTCTAAGTGACATTCCCCATACATTTACCACTCCTGAAATAAAAGTTGCCTGTAGCGATGAATATAAATTCCAAATCGTGGAAAAATTAAAAGAATATTTCTTAAAAAATTATAAAGATTGCCTAACTTTGGATGGCATCAGAGTAAATTTTAGTGATACTGCTTGGGGTATAGTCAGATGTTCAAACACAAGTCCTAATTTAACCTTGAGATTTGAAGCTGAAACAAAAGAAAAATTAATGGAAATTCAAAATATTTTTGCTAAAGCCATGGAAAAATTCCCGGAAATTGCCAAAGGATGGATAAAGGAATAAGTGGCCAGCCAATATTTATTTAAATAGCACACTATCGATTACTGAATAAAGGATGAATACAGGATAGCTATATTGATCCTGACTTTTTGTGTACGGATTAAGATTATATTGAGCATCAATTGGTAAGCCAGAATACTGCAAAGGAGAATCGTCAGAAATGTTTTTGCATTTGCTGGAATTAGCGCCTTCCGGATTACCAACGTCATCAGCTACTCTCGCAATACAGCCGAAATCACTTAAGCCTCTTAGATCTTTGTTTTGATCGGCTGGGCTTAAATTCGCATAGGGAGTTGATGAGGTTAAGATATTATTTTCACTAATGATGTTACCAGCAATCAGGAATTGATCTTTAACAATAAAACTGCGTCGATCGGGGACACTGTCTGGTAAATCTGAATTTTCCTGATCATATCGATACACTCCGCCTTCCGCCACTAAACTGACAGACATTAGATACTGGACATTATTGCCAATGTAGATATTGCCATTCTTGCCATATTGGTTTTTTTCTGCAATGATTACTAGTTTGGCGTTAGTAATATCGCCCGTAAGATAAACATTGGCTCCTTTTACAATATAAGTTTGGATGATATCATCGCCGTTATCATTAGAATCGGTTAGTTTTAAATCTCCTTCCGTGATTCTGATATTTTCATTCCCAATATCAATTGAGCCAGTGGAGGAATTACGAGTAAATTTCGCAATGTTAGCATTTAAATTCCGAATGGCATTTTGACCTTCATTGCCAATGCTGATGGCTATATTATTAGAGCTGCCAGAGATAATTCCAGAGATATTTATATTATAATTAGTGAAAATATTTGCTGAACTATCTGTGGATTTCGGCAGAGACATTTGGCAAGTCTCAACTAGCACTGAAGAACCATTTTGATCAACAGTATAATTTGATTTAGCAGTTAATAATTCATTAACAATTTCAGTTGTCGAATCAGTGTCAGCTACAGCTATTAATTTACTGATCGTACTGGTATCATAGTTAACAGTTTTTGTGCTTGATTCTCCTTTGAACTGAAAAGTAATGGGAGTGCCGTCATCAATGGTTTCGGCTGATAAAGCGTAAATAATATTCGCCGAAGACAGGGCTTGATTGTTTAGAGTCACATCGATATTAATATTTTGATCAATGCCGTTTATTGTGTTGAAATATGGCAAGCCATTAACATTGATAGAGTTAATTTTAATAGGATTATCAAAATTTAACAGCAAACTATCTTTTTTAGTGTCAGCATTGCTGTCATAATTAAAACCGTTGCTTAAGTTGATTGGATATTTAACGCCGTCAACTTCTGCTTTTAAACCAGAAACAGCATAAAGATAATTATAGTCTTTAGAACCGCAATGATCATTGCCGCTTATGCCGGTAGGCACGGCTGAGGTAATATGCCATTTGTTACTAATATTATCATCTTTTTTGATAATTGGCTGATAAGGAGTTTGTGATTCAGGGTTATCAGTGGTTTGATCAGCTCTCAAAGTATTTACAGCAGTAATTTCCAGATTGCTAATTTCGCCCAATGATGAAGGCACATTGCTTAATTCAATAGTGTAGCCATTCTCGTCGCCAGCGTAAACATTGTAGTTATTAGGGTCAGGGTAAATTTTGGCAACAATGTAAACATTATATTCATAAGCATCAATGATGCCATTGTTATTGCTATCAGTGTTTTCTTTTGCGTCTGGAAGGTTATTATCATTGCTGTCCTGATCGCGGAAATTTGGTACGTTATCACCATCTGGATCAGAATACATTTCCAAGGAATCTCCCATGCCATCACCATCGCTGTCAGTGTCAATGTAATCAGGCGTGCCATCAGCATCTGTATCCACTGAAGTTTCAGTCACATCTAAAATTGTATCATTATCACTATCATTATCTTCATAATCGGGAGTGCCATCACTGTCAGTATCTTTGCTTACATAAGGATAATAATCATAAATTGGCTGAGGTTCAAAACAATAAACTTCCATAATTTCACTTTGACTAGTACATGTATCAGTGAGGCTGACTTGTTCACCTGTGATGTAAAGAATACCGGTATTAGTGCCTTTTTGATATAAATCATAGCCATTATCAGTTTCAGTACAGATGATAGATGGGGAGTTTTCTTCTTTGGCTACACACAAACCGTTTTGACAAATTTCATCAGCATTACAGCTAATAGTCTTAAATAAACTTTGTGAACCATCGCAATAATTTTCAATAACACCAGCAGTGCCTGAGCATGAATCGTTATGTTGACCGCCATCGCTATCTATAGTGTAACCAAATTCATTTTTATTGAGACCGCCATCGCTATCGGTGCAGACAGGCGAAGTGATATCAGCTTTCAAGTATTGACCAATCACATTTAAAAAATAGCTAACCGTACTTTTATCTTGTTTGTCTTTTTCAAATTTATTGTTATCTTCATTTGATTCTTTAATCGTATTTTTGGGGTCAACTTCAGCTTTAAGTTTGTAGCCAGACGAGTCGGAACTTAAATTAAAATTGGATACAGATGAAGTATATAATCTGACACATTCGTTTTGCGGAATGGTATTGCTATAATTGAAGGTTAATTTTGTTTTATCGGCTTTGACACTGAAATCAACATTGCTGATATCCGTATTAGCCGCACAAACATCAACATAAAAATTATCAGGCATGACAGTGTCTATACCAGCATCAGAAATATATAAATCAGGACCAAAGCAGAATTGTTTGGAAATAGAATTGTTACTTTCATTGCTTTCGTCGACATTTTCTTCGCTATCTACTGTCGCTTTGGCTTGGTAACATTGTTTAACGGCAGAATCAATGCCATAGAAGTCAAAATTTTCGCTATACATTCTTTGGCAAGTACTAGCTGGAATGCCTTCATAATAACTAGTAGTGCTTTCTTTATTGTTTATAGAAATTTTATAATCCGCATCTGATGTTTGTGAGTCACCTGAACAAATGTCTATATAAAAACTATTTTTATTTTTATCATCAATACCAAATTTATTAATATATAAATCTATATTTTGTTCTTTTTCTGACTGTACTTGGGGCTGGCAAGCTCCATCAGTACAAATATAACCGTCCGGACAAACATCATAGGAAATAGCCACATAGTTTTTATCATAAACTCTTCCCTCTTCTAGATCACTTATCCCATCTTGATCAGAATCTTCAATTTTTGTTTCTATAGTTGGAGCCTCAACATTATCTTCCACGGCAATGATTTCTGCTTGAGATTCTTCCTGAATCATTTCTAAATTGTCTACTAATTTAATATTGTCAAATGATATATATCCGCAATTATCACTGGAAATTTTGCCTTGCAAAACTTTGTTTCCCAAATTAATTTTTACACCAAGACTTTTGGAATCGACTCGTTCAAAATAGAGCCATCCGCAAGTATCGCTCCAAGCATTTCCATATAAATACATATCACCGGTGGTTTTCACTTCGTAAGGATAGTTACCACAATTAATATTCATATTATTTTGGGAATTGGCGTCACAATACAAGCTCACCCAACCAACATTAGGGCCTTGAAGCCAACCATTAGCAGACCAAGAATTATCATAGCCAGAAAGACGGCCAGCATATTCCGTTTTGACAGTGTTTTGAAATACAGAAGATTCGGTTGGATCTAAATAATAAGTTGTAGAGCTAGGAATAGTGAAGTCAGTATTAGGATCTTCCATGATTGAGAAATCTGCACTTGAAGTTGTGTCACAAGCATCACCTACGCCATTGTTATTACTATCTTGTTGATCGGCATTGGATATGTCCGGACAATTATCGGTATTATTGGAGCTATAGCCTTGCGGCATAGAATTTCCCACACAAACTGACTGACCTGAGTCTGAGCCATAACTATCATTATCACTATCGAGATAATAGTTTGCTGATTTCCATTTGCTGGCATCAGTAGGAGCGCAATCTTGAGTATCAGCTACTCGGTCACTATCATCATCTAAGTCACAAGCATCACCTTTTAAATCATTATCAGTATTTTTTTGATCAGGATTACTCACGGCAGAACAATTATCAGTGTTATTGCTGGAATATCCGGCAGGTTTATAATTATTATCACCACAAATTGCTACTGCTGAACCAGAGCCATAGGCATCACCATCACTGTCAAGATAATAATTAGCTGATTTCCATTTAGTGGTATCAGTGGGAGCGCAATCATTAACATCCAATACGCCATCATTATCATCATCATCATCGCAAGCATCACCACCATTGGTATCTTTATCGGTGTTTAATTGATCTTTATTGGCCACATCCGGACAATTATCCTGTAGATCTTTTATCCCATCTTTATCGCTATCAAGGCTGAGCTGAACAGTACCATCGCCTGTATCCGCTGGTTGGCAATAACCTGTTTCCGGATCAATCGGACACATGGCCTGAGTATGTAGACCATAAAGTCCGAGGTTTAAGATTACTGAATAAATGAAGCAAAGAAAGGCAATATACAAAAAGTTTTTGTTTTTCATGTTACAAGGAATTTTAAGTTTTAGAATTTAAATTAATTTTCGTTAATTCAAAATTTAAAATTCAAAATAATCTGAATATTATACGCTTTTTCTGTTCTTACTACAATCTTTGACCATGAAAAATAAACTTTTTTTTAAGATAATCTTGCAAAAAAAATATTTTAACGTTTAATTTGTTTGCTTAAATATGTTAATATTGTGTGCTATAATAAATTGAAATTATTTTAATAAGTAAATAAATATTAAAATTTATGGATATGGGGTTAGCAGAATCGGAGGGAAGAAAAAACGGGAAATTTGTATTAAGATATTATCCCAGTGATGGTCCTGATGGAGACGGATTAGTTGAAAGTAGTTTAGAAGGATTTGGGGAGACAGAAGATATTAAAGCAACTGATGCTATGGTGACTGATCAGCCTTTGGTGTTAACCAGGGCAGACATTGAAGAGGCTTTACATCCAACATGGGTTAGTCTTGATGCTAGAGTTCAAGGCTTAATGGATAGGCTGATATTACCTAAATTAAATGAAAATTTTGAAAACTGTCATGATCTTAATTCATTGTTAGCAATCATCGATCAAATTGCTGATAAATATGGTAGAGCAGAATTTTTGACTTCAAAACAAAAACAAGCAATTTCTCAGATTGTTAGCGCTGAAGGTTTAGATAAAGCTAAAGAAATTAGCATCTTAATTTGTGCTTATTGTGTAACTCATGCGCCACGATGGCTAATTGATAATGATATTGAGAAAAAAAGAAATATTGAAGGCCAAGGATTTCATTTTAATGAAAGCGGTCAGGTGGAAATACCTGAAGTACAGTTTGTTAATTTAAATGAAGGATTATTAATTTCGCCAGATTTAAATTGGTTTACAGTGACCATGACCTTGCTTAGTACTGAACAAGCTAAACAGATATTTATTGATTTGGCTTTGGGAGAAATAATGAAAATTGCTGATAGTTATGGATTTAAACTTATTATGGCGCCAGCTGGTGATTTATTGTTGTTTCATGTGAAAGATGCTGATCCAAATCAAGTGAAAGTAGCGGCAAGTGCAATGACCAGTGTTCGTTTAAAATTAGATTTGCAGAATCCATACCATCAGGAAATAAAAGAAGCTCTTAAAGCACGTAATAGAAAAATTGAAGCTTTAAATGGAACAAACAGGATTTATCAAATCCCACAGGAAAATGAAGTAACTTCAAGCGTGGCTGTTAGTGAACCATTAACCCCTAAATTTCCGCTAACTTGTGCTTATAGCCAGGGCGCAGGCAGGGGGCATAGATTTATATTTGGTCCAGCATATACATGTTTAGTTGAACAACAAAAAAAAGTTGGTAAAGGTCAATTTTATATTCCGGAAGGTTTAGAAGCAATGGCAGAAATTGCAGTTTCGGAAAAAGATCAAGTTAATGAATTAAGCGAGCTTCCCTGGGATAATAGCGATAAATTAAAACTAATTTTAGAAGCTTTTGTAAGGCGTGGTGTTAGTCATTATCCGTACGGCAGTTTCCATGGATTACAGTCTTTAGAACTGGGGCAAAGAAGAGCGAATGTCCTGACCACTATGGGAATATCAGTTTTTTCAAAGCTTGCATCTTTGCAGATCAATAATCAAATGCAACAGTTTTTGAGGCAGATAGCGTCAGTCAGTGCTGAATTTTTTGGGCGGGTGGACATTGTATCTTTGTACGATGGACGAGCTTATCTGCTTGGTTCAGAAAATGAAGTTTATCAAGTAGCTGAAATCATTCAGCGAGTAGCAGAAGGTTGTTTCGGATCTAGTGGCGGGGCAAGTATAGTAAGAGGACAATGTCTTATATTTACAAGCGAAATTGGTGCCCAAGCTTTGATGATGAATAGCACATTATTATCAACAGGTACGCGTGTAGCAGATACTGCAGTGCAAATAGCGCCAGGTAAAGTTTTGGCTTTTGCCAGTCAGGCTCTGGAAAGGCATCCAGAAAGAATCATTCAAATGCTAACACAACTTGGGGTTAAAGATATGGGTGAAGTTAAATTGGCGGTACTTAGTTCTCCAGATGCTCCGCCTGTTTGTCCGCCCGATTTAAAGTATTCTGAGGCGGAGGAATTACAATTTCAAGCTTGGAAAGAGATGGCTTTGGCTTGTAGGGAAAGCGGGACTTTGGATAGAAATAAATTATATATTGTGGCGGATAAAGGCATGGGAGCCAGTATGGCTATAGCTAAACTTGAATCTTCCTTTGCTGAGGGAGAGGAAAGTGTCAATAATCAGTTAAGACTAAGAATTCATGACTGGGAAAGTAAAAAACCATATACAGGTTTTAAAAAATTTTATAGAGCAGTAACAAGCAAATCCTTAACAGAAGCAGAAACTTATGAAAATTTAGCTCAATTTGTTAGTCAGGCAACGAATGAGATCGTTAATGTATTAACAAAACAAGCGCAAAACAACCCGCCTTTAGTTATTTTTATTGATGGCCTGGATAGGCTTGATTCAGCTTCAAGAGAGTCAATGAATAATATTATGGGTAGATGTTTGGGTCATAATATTTTGTTTGTTTTATCTCAAAACGAAGAGATAGCAAGCGATAAGGAGCTGGTTATGCGCAGATCATTTCTAACAACAGATCAAATTATCAATTTACTTGCCGAAAATCACGAAGAGGCAAGTGGTAACGCTATTCAAGAAGCTTTGGTCCCGCGAATAACAGGTATTTTTGATAAAGAACGTCCTCCATTGGCTAATTATGATACAGTAGCTAGATTAAAAAAAGGTTTGACTGTTAGTGATGGTAAAGTGGATCTTGATACGCAAGCTATAAATATTGATGAGGTTAATATCCAGCAATTTATTCAACAATATGACCTTACTACTGATGACGTATCGATTTTGGAATATATAGGTATGTTAGGACAAATTACCTTAACGGATTTACGATGCATAGCTGAGGCCGTGCCTGCCTTAAAAAAATATAAGGTGGAATACTTAGCGGGTAGATTAAATGTTTTTCTGAGTTTAGGCATTTTGAAAATACGAGACGAACATGGCAATGGTGTGGTTCAAAATATGGCGTTTGATCGAAATTCAGATGATGCTGAAGATTCAGAAAAACAAGAAGATGCTGTATTTTTATTTGGAGACCAACAATTATCTCAGGTTTTTGGTTTAAGGGGGGATAGTTTTGACAGGAGGGTCAATTATTTAAATGGTATTCTAAGAGCAACAAAACTTTTTTGGCCAGTGGGCATGCAAAGTGTTAAGGAGCAGGCTGATGTAGTAGCAAATATTGTAAAAAATATTACAGAAATTCGTAGATTAAATGGAGGGGCGGATATTAGTTTATCTGCTGGTGCTGGTATTACTACTAACGAATATTTAAAGCTAGCTGGCAGACTGGCTTGTGTCTACCAAGAGCGTGAAAATATGGGTTCAGCTTTAGAATTTTTTCAGTTATTAACGCCTAATTTAGTAAGCCCTGAGTTAGTTATAGATGCCTTACAAGAACCAATATTCGCGGAAATGGCGGGAAGTTATATGGAATTATTGATGAATCAAGATAGGTTTGTAGCAGCGGCTGATTTTGGCAAAAATTTCCTATCAGTTCACCAGACTTTAACGCCTGCTTCTGTTAGTCAAAATGCTGGTTTAGTTCGACCATACATGCATATTTTATATATGTATGGACAAGCGTTAAGGCTTACCAATGCCCATTTGAGAGGTGATTTGGGTCAAATGATAGAACCAACACGAGATAATTTAGAAGAATTACAGTTTCGTTTATTAATAGAAAGTGATAATTCTCAGGGGGCAGTCACTGAAGAAGAGCGAGAATGTCCGATTTTATTGCAAGCCCTTGATTGTTCGACGCAATTTAGTGAGCTAAGAATCACAATACATGCTCTTGATGAAGCCAGACAAGCAGGAACATATCTAAAAAACCTGAGCATCAAAGCAAAAAATTTAATTGCCAATATTTTTAAGCAAGCCGACAATTTACCTTTACTTGATTTTAATATTTCAGTGGAAGCTTTAAAAGCGCAATTAACTTTATTTATATTAGGTAATCAAGATGATCCTAAAATCATTGAAGGGAGAATGGAATTAGTAAAAATATGGGCATACGTTTTAGTTGATGCGGCAAGAATTGATGAAGGTGATGATCCCGATCAACATCAACATGTTTGTCAATTGTTCCGGCTGAGAGCAGAAACATGTATTGATGCTATTTTTGAAGCAATAGATTGTCGATCGGATAGCCTTGAGCCAATTAGTTCATTGGCAATGCGTGCGGCCTATCAAGCACAAGAATATATTTTTCGAATGAATTTTTATAAAGAAATGTTACACAATTTGCCAAGTAGAAATAGAGGCCAGATAGTTTATGATGCTAATGTGCAAAATTTAGAATTAGCTAGAAAATTATCTACAGATAGTACAGCTTCAGAAGCAATTACTTCTGTAGTGCAATCTTTGATTTATTTTTTAGCTTCCTGTTATGAGCCAGAACAAGCTCCTGGTAATCCTATATGTCAAGATGGGTTTACTCAAAGAGCTAAGCAGGAAGGATTACGATATGCTCGAGAGGCTTTCGCTTTGGTTATGACAGATAAACACCATTTTCCAAGGCAATTGTCTTATATTATATTTAATATGATTGAGTTAGCGTTGAAAGCTCCTGATGGAGGAGAAGCTGATTTTGATTTAGCTTATCAATATATATTAATTGCTCATGAACAAATTGCTGATGATGCAGAAATAATGAAAGTACTAGAATCTTTCTATCAAGGTAATTTGGTAAATGGATTATTTTTAGAGTTTTTTAGAAAATTGAACGATAAATTAAAAATTTCCCCTGATGATCAAGTCAGTCAAAAATATTTCGTTATGTTGCAACGAGTTTTTGATATATGCCAAAATATTTGGCCTGAAGCCACTCGGTCAGAGTGTCAGGAACAATTAAAACAATTGCAATCTAATAAAAAAGCAACATAGATTTCGTATGTAAACCTGTTAAGAAGGAATATCAAAGTCCTGACATTAACATTGCTGATTTTGCTAAGGTTGTATTAACAAAAATTAATAAACTTAACGCAATTGACCAGATAAAATATTTCATAAGTAAAAATATAAACTTTGAATTTGTCTAGTTGAAATATATTACAAATAATATTTTAGTCAATAGTTTTTGTTAAAAAAATGTTAAACCTAAAAAAGCCTTTTATTTAAAAAGGCTTTTTTAGATAAGTGTAATTTGAAATTTATTAGAAACCGGCCATTAACATGGCTGCTTTAATATTTTGAGCTATTTCAAACATTTTGTAGCCAAAAACAATAGTGGCAATCAAAGCGCCTGTTAGTACGCCTAGCCATATTAGCACTAAATTGTGCAGATGATTTGTACAACAAATATTTTTGTTTTCCATATTTATTTTAAATAAAAGGATAAAATTTTTAAAAATATTATTTAATCATATCATAAATTTGTATTTAAAACAAGCAAAGAAAACTTATTTACCGTTTGTCAATCTTTTTCAGCCTTGTCAAAATTGCCTCAACTAGGTAAGTTTATAAAGCTTGTAAAATTCGATGTTTAAAGTTTTCATGATTTTTTTACTTTAAACTCCCTCTGGAGAGGTGGCTGAGTGGTTGAAAGCGGCGGTTTGCTAAACCGTTATACGATTGAAAAGTCGTATCGGGGGTTCGAATCCCCCCTTCTCCGCCAGTGTGTATGAATGTTCTCTAAATGAGCTTCGTAGTTTTTGCTAGAGCCATCTTTGTCTGGTTCGAAGCTAAGATATTTAGTCTCGATTTTTTTATAGTTGTCTCGGATGGGTACTAACCTCGCTTAACTGCAAATTCATTTAAAATTTCATATTATTAATAATTGAGTAATTTCATTTTAGCGAGTTTAGATAATTCGTTTGATTAATACAATGTATGCTTGCAAAAATAGCTTGATATAATTCGAAAAAGTTTTGTATTGACAAAATTGTCAATCTGTGGGAAGTTTAACTCTTGTAACCTAACATTTAACTTATGTCTGAAACAACTCCAACTATTATAAAAACAGTAGATTATGAAGGTCCCGATAGAAGAAAAAGCCGATCAATTCAACAAGACATGTCGAATGTTATTTCTCTAGCTAGAGAAATACAGAAACGAGAAGGCGTCACAGTACCACCAGATCTTATCTTAACAAGAGAGGGTGAGTTTATTAATCCTGCAAGACAAGAAATGGGTAAATTACTTAAAAACCCACCAAAAACAGAATTATATCCTGAAGCTAGAGAATTATTTGAGACAATAATGAGAAATACTAAGCAACATCCAGAAATCCAAATTAATGAAGCTGAATTTGAAAGGTTTTTAGCTAATAATCCAAACGTTGTAAATACAGCTAAC
>Ga0208953_1000082_pt1 | contig 97106 bp, 69 predicted proteins | sample RifOxyB2_FD_184033 | JGI IMG/M metagenome (GOLD analysis project Ga0208953, IMG submission 184033) | Groundwater microbial communities from Rifle, Colorado - Rifle Oxygen_injection B2 (SPAdes) | ecosystem: Environmental > Aquatic > Deep subsurface > Groundwater | place: USA: Rifle, Colorado...
AGCCACGAATTATGTGCAATCTTTATGTCTTGCAGGGGGTTCGGTGATGTTCGTTGAAGAGCCGGATGTGGGAGATCTGCAAGTCCGGTTCTGTGAGGGGCGTAAGGTGTCTCTCATGATAAATACATTTTATTGTAAGGAGATACTATGACGCCTACTCGACAAAAGGCATTCTATTTCATTCTGGTGTCTTGCGGTATGCTATACACGGCAGCTGTATCTGTGACCATAATACCAGTGCCCAAGGAAATGACTGACCCATCACAGAACTGGACCATTGCCACGTCTGACAACTGCGCGATCGTTATTGGCGCTTCAGCGTCTGAACCAGAATCATATGCTGCTGAACAATTCCAGAAATGGATGCAAAAACGATTTGGACGGACATTTGAAATTAAACGCGAGAACGAGGTCCTGACCAGCTATGTGTACATCTTTCTTCTAGGCACACGGGCAAACAACGCATGGCTCGATGAGCTGGCAACGTCAAACAGCGTCAATTTAAGCGCCAGTTCTCCTGGATACAACGGCTATATCATCCAGATGGTGAGTTCCGCTGGAAAGAGCATCGTATTAGTCGGCGGCTCAGATGCAAGCGGGGTCATATATGGCCAGAATACCCTCTTTCAGTTGTGCGAGATGGTTGGAAATGATTCAATCAGACTCAACCACACGGTGATACGCGATTGGCCCAGCGTAAGGCAGAGGGGCAGCCACTATTCACCTGTCAATCGAACCCTTGCACCTGATATGCTCGACAGGTATATCATGGGACGATTCAACATCGCAGACATGCGGAACGGCTGTTATGGCGGTAATGAGGGAAGCATCAATGATACACAGGCTGTGCGGCTTGTGACCGAGTGCCATAACAGGGGCTTTTATGTATGGGGCAGCATGAGTGCAATTGTCGCTTCCACCGCTGAAATAAACACGAAGATCCAGTATTGCGACAAGTACCTTCACCACTACGGCGTTGATGGCGTGTGGGCCAATGTCGACGACGCTGGAGAGGGAACATTCACGGAGGCCATGATAGATACTTTTGTCAAATGGGGGCGTGCCAATGGTTTGAGCGATTCCGACCTGATGCTGCTTCCTCCACAGCCGGATTACCAAGGTGTCATTGGCGGGTGGAATCAGGCGATTCAGAACAATGTACCGGCAACAAAGAATATTCAGTGGATTTATACGCAGGTCCCAAGTCCGGCCAACACAAGTGCGTCCAATTCCCTCGGGCTTGCGCTAAAACCTTTCTGGTGGATCAATTCGCCGGGGAGCGAGGTTGGGCTTTCGTTTTATCCGCAGTATGGCAATATAAGCAGTCCGAATTCCCAGATGGCGCCATCGAATGTGTTCTACCGTGAGCTTCAGGATTTCAAGAATACCGGGTGGACTTATAACACTGATTTTGAGGCTGAGCCAATGAGATCCCTGGGCGATCTGATCGAGGGCGCGACCCTGTGGCGGTATTCCCTGTTCCAGGAAGAATATGTATTCATGAATCTCGGGGCAATTCTGTGGAACCCGGGAGCCTATGTATTTGCCGATGTCAGGAAACATATCTATGAAACGGTCTTTGGAAAAGAACGGGCGCCATATGCCGCGGAATTCGACAGCTGCCTTGCGCTGCTTAAATCAAATTATTTTAATTTGTTTATTGATTGCCCGCGGCCGCCGGCATTGACTGGAAACCAGCAGGAAGCCGGAGCGCTTGCCCAAACCATGTGCCAGTGCGCAGCGAACATCAAGGACAACCCGTACACAATGATAGATTCAGCGCGGTACAATGAGCGATATGTACAGGGTATGGAAAAGGTGGTCAAGATCGCTTATGGTTATCTGGGCCTTAGCTATTTAGCCTGCGAGCCCACAACTGAGCCGGAAAAGGCGCTGGCGGCGGCAAGGCCAATGCAGGTGTTGGTGTTTCCCAATCCCTTCAACCCTGCCACGACCATCGCGTACGATGCTGGCATGAAGGGTCAGCGTACAGTTATCGATATTTATGATATAGGGGGAAGGTTGGTCTGGTCCCATGTGCCGCGGAACAGGCAGGGTGTTGTTGCCTGGCGCGGTGAGGACATTCAAGGCAAGGCTGCTGCGTCGGGTATTTATATGCTTGTTTTCAGGTCTAGCACAGAGACCCATCGGAAGACTCTTGTACTGATGAAATAAACCTCTGTTTGGCGAGACATTGCCGTAAAACAGATACGAATAAAAACATAGCTACCCTTTTGAAATTTGCATGGGCAGGAACCGCATGCGCGGACCGGATTTTGCCGTTCCGAGCAGGATCTGGGCCGCCAGTTTTCCCATTTCCCGCGCGTCCCAATAGCAGAACCATGCCGGTTTGTTGCCTATTATGAGTGGGGAATCCGGAACATCAAAAACAACTAAATCCATGGCAGGGCCCTTTCCCGCAGCCCATGCCACAAGACCCTTGCGTGCTGTGTTTATGATATAGCTGTTGCTGATAATGCCCGTACAGTCCGCATGCTCCTGCAGCGCCTTTTGAATAAGGCCATCGATCACCGCAGACTTGCCTGAGTCCATGGGAATGAATGCTTGGTGCGCCGATATCCCGGCCTTGTTGGCAGACTGCTGGATTCCCTGCCATCTAAGCACATTCGTGGGGTCTGTAGCCTGCTCTTTTTTCTTGTGCCCGTGGATGAACAGGACCCGTTTATGGCCCAATTGCGCCAATTTCTGCGCCGTGAGTTCGCCGCCATGAAAGTGGTCTGCCAGGACCATGAGATCATTGCTCCTTGCATCCACGAGTTCGCAATGTACCATGGGCAGTTTCATCTGTTTGATGGCGCGGACAAGTTTTTTGTCCTCCATTTCAACGCAGATGAGGCCATCGAGGGCAAGCCCGTTTATCTCCCTGATCACCTCGTGGTTGGATTTGTTAAGAACATCAATCGCATACCCATGCCTGCCTGCGCGATACAGAATTTCGCCAATGCTATTGACCATGTCCCGGATATAGGGTGTTCCAGAGATTACCGTAAGCGACGGACGGTTGAGCAGAACGCCGACCCTTTTCATCTCCTTTTTTCGCGTCCTGCTGCCGTATAGCGCCGACTCTTCACTGTTTCTTACAAACAGGCCCTGTGAGGGAACACCTTGTATGAGCCCTTCCTTCTCCAGCATGTTCAACGCATGCTGCACTGTACAGCATGAAGCTTTAAATTGGGCCATCAATTTCAGGACCGGAGGCAATTTATCATCGGGCTTGTAGTGATGGCCTGTGATGTCCCTTCTGAGAGACCGGTAGACCTGAATATATTTAATCATCGATATTACTATAAAATAATGCGAGAGGGGTGTAGGAATAAAGCATTATTAAGTGTATAATATATGTACAGTCAAATAAGGAGGCATGGATGAAAAAGCATACCGGTATCATAATTGTCCTTTTCATTTTCTTCTGTTCTGCAGCTGCGGCTGTTTCGATAATTCCCAGGCCAAAACAGCTTATCGATCCAGGGCAGACCTGGACCATTGCTGCTTCCGACAACTGCGCCATTGTGATCGGCACATCGGCGTCAGCACCTGAATCATATGCCGCAGCGCAGTTCCAGAAATGGATGGGCAAACGGTTTGGACGGACATTTGAGATAAAGCGCGAGAACGATGTACTGACCGGCTATACGTACATCTTTCTCCTGGGTACAAGGTCGGGGAATGCCTGGCTGGACCAATTAGCAACTGCAAACAGCCTAGATCTAAGCGCAACATCACCGGGAAAGAACGGGTATGTGATCAAAATGGTGAATACTGGCAGCCAGAACATTGCGCTGGTTGGCGGCTCTGATGCAAGCGGCTTGGTATATGGGCAGAATACGCTTTTTCAACTATGCGAAAATGCCGGGACTGATTCTATCACGCTCAACCATGCGGTAATACGCGACTGGCCCAGCGTGCGGCAGAGGGGCAGCCACTATTCACCTGTCAACCGAACCCTTGCACCAGAGATGCTCGACAGGTATATCATGGGACGGTTCAACATCGCAGACATGCGGAACGGCTGTTATGGCGGTAATGAGGGAAGCATCAATGATACACAGGCTGTGCGGCTTGTGACCGAGTGCCACAACAGGGGCTTCTATGTATGGGGCAGCATGAGCGCCATCGCCGCTTCCACTGCTGAAATAAATACCAAGATCCAGTATTGCGACAAGTACCTTCACCACTACGGCGTTGATGGCGTGTGGGCCAATGTCGACGACGCTGGAGAGGGAACATTCACGGAGGCCATGATAGATACTTTTGTCAAATGGGGGCGTGCCAATGGTTTGAGCGATTCCGACCTGATGCTGCTTCCTCCACAGCACCCCATAGGATATGGATCTGTCATAGGCTCATGGAACCAGGGGATACAGAGCGCCATACCGGCAACAAAGGACATTCAGTGGATTTATACGCAGGTCCCAAGTCCGGCCAACACAAGTGCGTCCAATTCCCTCGGGCTTGCGCTAAAACCTTTTTGGTGGATCAATTCGCCGGGCCATGAAGTGGGGCTTTCCTTTTATCCTCAGGACGGAAACATAGACAAGCCCAACCGCCAGATGGCGCCGCAGGATGTGTTTTACAGAGAACTCCAAGACTTTAAAAACACTGGCTGGACATCAGGCACTAATTTTGAAGCAGAGCCCATGCGGTCCATGGATCAATATATTGAAGGGGCGTTTTTATGGCGATCTTCCCTGTTCCAGGAAGAATATGTATTCATGAATCTCGGGGCAATTCTGTGGAATCCAGGAGCCTATGTATTTGCCGATGTCAGGAAACATATCTATGAAACGGTCTTTGGAAAAGAACGGGCGCCCTATGCCGCGGAGTTCGACAGCTGCCTTGTGCTCCTGAAATCCGGCTACTTCAACCTGTACATAGATTGTCCCAGACCGCCTGCGCTTAAGGGGGACAGTCTTGAGGCGGTGGACCTTGCACAGCATATGTGCCAGTGTGCGGCAAACATCAAAAACAACCCGTACACAATGATCGATTCAGCGCGGTACAATGAACGGTATGCGCAGGGTATGGAAAAGGTGGTCAAGATCGCTTATGGTTATCTGGGCCTTAGCTATTTAGTCTGCGAGCCCAATACCGGGTCTGAAAAGGCGCCTGTGGCGGCAAGGCCAATGCAGGTATCGGTGTTTCCCAATCCGTTTAATCCTGCCACGACCATCGCGTACGATGCTGGCATGAAGGGTCAGCGTACAGTTATGGATATTTATAATATAGGGGGACGGTTGGTCTGGTCCCATGTGCCGCGGAACAGGCAGGGTGTTGTTGCCTGGCGCGGTGAAGACATGCAAGGCAGGGCTGCTGCGTCGGGTGTTTATGTGCTGGTGTTCAGAGCAGGCAATGAGATGCAACGAAAGACGCTGGTTTTAATGAAATAAGGGTTCAAGACTTGTGAGTTCTGCGTTTTCCGTTCCTAACCGGCCACTGATTCCGATTTCATCCGGCCACCCCCTCCTATGGTTAACTGATAAGCATTTTGATTTCTCTGGCTGAGCCGCGTTTTTTCGCCACTGGGCCGCAGGATTCCCGCCTCGCCTTGCGGCCACGCGAGGCGGGCCAGCCGTAATACCGTATCTGATGCTCGCCCTTGTTCGGGATATGCTGCGTTACCTCTGCCAGGAACTGCAGGGGATCGAAAATTTGGAAGTTTCTGGGAAAACCGTTTTTGAACAGGTCATTATCGTTAATGGGGTAGGGGAGTGCTTCCTTTCTACCGGCACGGTATATGACCTTACCGCCCGCCTCGCCGAGCGCGAGTCGAGGCGGGTCTTTGTTCAGGCTGATAATTCCGGAAATCCCTGGACTTTGTCGGCGGGACGGCATTGCGCATCATCTATGCCAGCGGCCGTTTTTCGAAGATATTGACTTCTTGTGCTCTCCGGAGAGGAGCATTGATTGTGCGGATATGGCAGGCCAGGTCCGGGAAGACCTTGCCCGGTATGGCCTTGACGTATCCGTTGGATCGGTGAAACAGGAGAAGACTGCATTGTTCGCAGGAAAACTCCATGTATTATTTTTCAGGAAATATTCAAAGGGCCGGGATTATTACGATCTCCTGTTCTATCTGCGTAAAAAATGCGCTTTCAACCTGTGATTGCTCAGGAACGCAACCATGCAAACACACACACCTCGATCACATTTTCCGGTGCGAAAGACGTGTTGGATTATCTGAAGCAAACGTTGATAGAAAGGATTCTGCGGCATTACGGGCTCTGGAAGGAGTCGTTGCCGGATTACGTGTGCTTGGGCTTGCGCCGCCCTAAGCAATGCCGAAGGGTCGAGGAATTCGGTCTTCGAGGAACCCCCATCAGCAGCATTCATTCAACACGATACGCGTCCAAGGAAGCTAAAGGATTATAATCCCACCTCAAAAACCTCACCGGTCAAGAGAAAGCTTCCGGCCAATACATTGGACGACTGCTTTGGCCCGGGTTGGCATCCGCCGACCGAAACCTCAAACAGTCCAGGTTCAACAATCCGTTTATTCCGTGTATCGATAAACGATAACTGATACGGTGTTACATCAAAAACCACTGTCTTTTTTTCACCGGGCATAAGCGTTATTCTTTTGAATCCTTTCAATTCTTTTATCGGCACGGTTGCAGAAGCTTCGGAATCGCTTATATAGAGCTGGACCACTTCATCGCCTGCAATCAGTCCCGTATTCTGCACATCAACGCTGATACTGACCGTATCTGTTGTCGGCAGCGCGCCAGCAAGAACCTGAAGATTACTGTATTCAAATGTCGAATAACTGAGTCCGTAGCCAAAAGGATACAGCGGCTGGTCGGCGAAATACCGGTATGTCCTTCCTTTTGTCATATCATAATCCTCGTAGTCGGGCAGCTGGTTTATGGATTTGTAAAAGGTGACAGGAAGTTTTCCGCCTGGATTATAATCACCGAAGAGTACGTCCGCAATCGCGTTTCCGCCTTCTTCGCCGGTATACCATGCTTCAACAATCGCGGGAACAGCGCTATCCGCCCAGTTCACCGCAACAGCGGCTCCGTTGACAAGGACCAGCACCGTGGGAGTACCTGTCGCGTAGATCGCTTTCAGCAGGTCCTCCTGCACGCCCGGGAGGATTATATCGTTTCTATCAACGCCTTCGCCTTCAATATCGGTCGGATGCAGGCCCAGCACAACAATCGCCGCATCGGAGCTTTCAGCCAGTGCGATTGCTTCTGCAAATCCTGTTGTGGAAGTGCCGGTTCTTGTACAGCCCTGCACATACGTGACCGTGGCCAGCGGAAGCTTGCTTTGTATGCCTTCATAAGGACTGTAGGCGCGCGGTCCCGGGGCCCAGTAATAATTCCCGCGCATGAGAACATATTCGTTCGCATTGGGCCCGATCACGGCAATGGACCGCAGGTTTTTACTGAGCGGAAGGAGATTGTTGGCATTCTTTAACAGAACAATGGACTCCTGTCCGGCCGTGCGGGCCAGTTGCCGATGCTCGCTGCAGTCCCGTATGCTGGTCGGGATGCTTGCATACGGCACCATTTCCGGCGGGTCAAACATGCCGAGTTTGAAACGTGCTGTCAGGATATTTTTCAAGGCATTGTCAATGACGCTTTCAGAATAACTTGTCGTATATGCGTAACAGCAGTGCATATCACATCCTGCGCTTGCATCCGAGGGCGAATTGCAGCAGTCCGTGACAACAAAACCTTTAAATCCCCATTCTCCCCTCAGAATATCCGAAAGGAAATGGCTGTGGCTGCATGCAATCTCTCCGTTTATTCTATTATACGAGCACATGATCATAAACGCATTGCCATCCATGATGCTCGCCCTGAATGCAGGCAGATACGTCATGCGGATATCACTCTCGCTTGCCACGGTATAACGTCCCACCGCATTTACCGGGCCGCTGAACACGGCATAATGCTTTGGTGTGGCAATATTTTTCAGATATTTCGGATGGTTCCCCTGCAGCCCTTGTATATACGCAACGCCTATCTTCGAGGTGAGATAGGGATCTTCGCCATAGGTCTCTTCAGATCGTCCCCACCGGGGATCGCGGACGATATTTATATTGGGCGCAAAAAAGGTTATGCCGTCGTGCTTTCCTGTTCCCCCGTTCGCTTCCAGAACAGCGTGATACCGTGCCCGAGCTTCGTCGGCGATTACAGTGCCTATTTTAAGCGTTATATCAGGATTCCATGTTGCGCCAATGCCGATTGACTGGGGAAAACACGTGCCGTACGGGGCTCCGTGCAGGGCCTCGTTACGGAAATTGTATTCCGCCATGCCAAGCCGTGGTATGGCAGGCTGCGGGGCCTTGGTCAAACTGAGCTTTTCCTCGAAAGTCATTCTTGCAATCAAATCAGCGACCCGCTCTTCGACAGGCAGCGAAGGGTTCAGATATGCGGGACCGCCGCTGAAGCTGCTTTCTGCAAGCAAGGTTATAATGATATTCGATGCTGTATCCGCTTTTACCGCTGCTGTTCCGGGCAGATACGTATCTTTTTCTGCTGACAGATAATTAAAACCAGAGACCTTTGGCAATTGCTTGTACTGTGACGCCTGTTTTGGGGCCAGACCGGACGACAGCTTGGTTCTTCCCTGGCATAGAAGTCTTCCATTGATTGCCACCGCACGGACAATGTGACGGGTCTGGCCCGCGTATACGGCAATAATCACAAGACCCGTCATTTTGTTTAGAGAAGTGCTGATGACACCCGTACCTGAAACACGGCATAGCAGCCTTCCCTGTATGTTATACGCCGATATTCGGTTTGTCTGATTGGACGCTCCCCAAACGGATATCCTGCTGTTGCGGAAATCCAGATAGCTGTGCATTGTCGGTTCGGTATTGCTGAAAAGAGACCCTGTTGTGTATCCTTCTATTAGGAATTGACCGTTGCTTTGCGTTGTTGCAGAAAGAGTGGTACCTGTAAGAGTCACCTGCGCACCTGGGATTCCCTGTCCGGAGTCATCCTGGACAACACCCGAAAGCCTTACTTCCGCAAAGGATATTCCGCAGAGAAAGACAAGCATACAGGGTATATACATGACATGCCGCATTTGTCGCTCCTTTTTTGGTATTGGGTAACGATATTCTTGGACGCCTTAATAATATACGCTGATACGTATGGAGGATGCTCTTCATTGTATGGACAATAATCCAGAAAGTATATTTATTCCGAGCAGGGGAGGGGTATGAGAAGAAGGCATTTTGACGCTCTTTACGAGACCTATATCGGTGATTGCAGGCGTAAAATAAACGGAACGCCGCAGCTTCTCATCTTTGGCTATATTGCGCAAAAAAAGGCGTTGATACGCCATCTATTCAATAAAGTCTGCGTCTCTGTCATTACCCACGGCAAGGGCTTCCTGCACTTTAAAGGCAAATCCTATACCATTGAAGCGCCGTGCATCATAGTCGAGATACCGGGCATACAGTACCGCTACGGCCCCTACGGCTGCTGGGAGGAAACCTATTTCAAATACAGGGAACACGACACGAAAAAACTTATACAACGATGGAATCTGATGAAGGCAAATCCCCCTGTCTGGCCCGTATACAACAGTTCCCGAGTTCAAGAGTACCTCACTGTGATCAGGACCATAGGACAACATCCAAGCATGACCGGCGTTGCGGACAGAATAGACAGGCTTGCAGAGCTTATTCTCATTGAAAGCATCTGGCACGAGGAGTTCAACGTTTTCGATGACATAAAAAAGAGAATATACCAGGCGGAGCAGTATATACGGGACAACTATAGCAGGGACATTGATCAGCAGAAGCTGATACAACAATATTCCTTTTCCAGGGCGAGTTTTTTCTATTATTGGAAACAGAGTTTTCCTTTAACACCGGTCAAGCTCATAAACAAACTCAGGCTCATGAAGGCCCGGGACCTGCTGCTGGAAACTGACGTGAGCATAAAAACAATCGCGCTGAGCGTTGGATTCAAGGACCAGCTGTATTTTTCGAGAAAATTCCGGGAATTATATAAGATGGCGCCACATGATCTTAGAAAAAAACGGTCCTCGAACATTCCTTGAATGAAAATATCCAGTGGTGGCGACACCGGCCGGCCTGGAAACAAGCAGTGTGCCGAATTTGTTCACTAGGCGTTGGTAGAATCGTACCGGACCGAGAAGGGGGTCCCCAGCGCTTGCGTTTATACCCTGCCTGGAAGGATTGTCGGAAACAAGTAATGGATATTTCCGAAAAACAGATTATTCAGGCATTCCCTTCTATTTCACGCCCTGGGGCCCTTGGCCGACTTTTGCCTGGCGCAATTGAGATCGATTCCCTCCCTTAGTAAAATCGCCCAGGTGATACACGGTATCTTCGGCCCCAACAACGGTATTCCACCGGAGATAAGAATAATAGTCATGCAAAAACAAGATACGGGATATAATTACCCCGGTATCAGGCATCTGCTCCGGAACCAGAATTCTCTTGTTCGAAAAGCCATTTCGAAAGCGGCTGAAACTTTATTTCTCCGGATTTTCCAAACCAGGTATGTTTCTCCGTCCCTTCCGGTTTATCCGTCAGAATAAGCATGTTTTCGCATTTCAATTCACCAGCCGCAGAAAGCAGCGCACGAATTTCACGCTTCTGCGTATGCGGATCGGAAACGTCCCAGCAAACCTGGATTAGCTGATGAACAACGTTGCCTTTCTTAACCAGGAAATCAACTTCATGATTATCCCTGCTTTTCCAGAAAAAAAGCTCGATCTCTTTTTGAAGCTGTTTTTTATTTAACACTATGGCAACCAGATTTTCCGCCAGGCGACCGGCCTCCGCGCCAACGGCGAATCCGCCTGAGGCGATAAGGCCGTTGTCGATGCAATATATTTTCCGGTTCGCCCGGACCTGCTCCCTTACCTTCCATGAAAACCGGGAAAGCGAAAAGACAAGAAACGCCTGTTCCAAATAGCCGATATATTTCTCCGCGGTCTTGACGCTCCTGCAGCCCGACACCTCCGCAACCCGCGCGTGCGAATATTCGCTTCCGGCATTCGATAAAAGATAACGGGCCGCTGCCTGTATGCCCGTATGCGCCCTCAATTTAAAACGGCGGACAATATCCTTATAGATTATCGAATCGAGAAGCGTGGAGAGATAGAACCGCCGATCCACGGCCTTAAACAAAGGCTCCGGAAACCCTCCTTCCTTGAGATAAGAAAAAAGAAGGCCTGCCATTTTTGCATCTCCAATGCCTGCGCCAGGCTGTTTGAAGCTTACATATTCCGGAAATGAAAAAGGCATAAGGACAAACGGCAAATGACGACCCGTCAAATGCGTGGCCAGTTCGGAACCCAGCAGGTGGGCATTGCTTCCGGTGACCACTAGCTTCCTTCCCTGCCGCTGCAACCGGTTCAGAAAGAGTTCCCATTTGTCGATGTTTTGAATTTCATCGAAGAGAAGATTCGTCGGACTACCCCATACTTCATCAACCACATCCATCAGTGTCTGGGTATCTGTAAGACCGGAAAGAAATTCATCATCAAAATTAACATATCCGAATGATCCGATTACTTTAATCAGATGCATGGCGAGAAAAGATTTGCCCGCTCTTCGCGGACCAAGCACAACCTTTATCAAATCATTTTCGTCAGCATTGATCACTATTTTGCGGGGGATATAAGATTCAGCGGTCCTTTCCGCAAATTCAGCTTTTTGTTGTGTAAGGATTTTTCGAAGCATAATACCCTTGTTTTATGATAATATACGCATTATCAACATCATAAAGCTACTAATTACGCGAATATTGGTATTATATTAATTAAAATATGCGGTTTTTACAATTATAAGGCGTTAATCGGGAGGATATCTACGAAATCATTCGAAGCATTGCGCGAAGCCGTGCCAATGCGATCATTCACCGCGATTACAACGTAAGAGGCACGAGTATTATGGTGGAAGTTCAACGAAGACAAGGTTGTCATCAGCAACACTGGCGGATTTCCTGCGGAGATGGATAAAAACCAGATGATATTTTCCCTGGTTTCTGGATCAAGCGAATTCCAGGCATGTAAGGCTGCGGATGGTATTCGGTCAATGGTTTTTTCAAGGGAGTGCATTACAGGTTCAGGATTTCAGGATTGTTGGACATAAGGTTTTGTAAAAATATAATAATGGGATCAAGAAACGGCAGGGAATAGTTGCTGGTGCAGGACACATAAAATATCCGGTTGTTTGTAGGTATTGTAGGATTCAACTTTTATCCGCTTTTACGCAAGTAGTTGTTGCACAATAGGGTAGTAATGGTTTACTTTCTTATGTTTCATTATTAAGCGCATAAACAGGCCGGGGGAATAAAGCTATGGAAAAGGATTTTCAGAACGAAACTGCCCGAAACATGGCTATGACTGATTTGTAGCAGAACATTCATCGCAATAAAATAAGCGATATTTGAATTGGAAACAAATTGCTAACCTCATTGTGTATCGCATATGTTTATGCCCAATAGAATACTCACAATTTTTAGAGAGAAATATAAGCATTTTCATGAACTCTGTATCAACCTGCATTGAAGATGAAACAAAATTTATTATCCCTGCAAAAATTGATTTGAATGTGGACATTCGTTCGGCTCTAATTATTGATGATGAAGAAATTGTATGTTCCTTAATCGGCGAAAGTCTTGAACAGTCTGAATTAAATGTTCTTGCTATTTGTTCCCGTTCACCTGAGATTGGTTATGAATTATGCAAAAAATATTCTTTTGACCTTTTAGTATGCGATATTTCCATGCCGAAAATAAAAGGAAATACAATCGGGAACCTCTAAAAACTAGCTTTTAAAAAGAAAAAGCTTGACACTGCGCCACATTTATATTCTAGTCCGGTAAAGTCGTATTTCACCCGGACTGGAGGTAATTCATGAGTCAGTTGAGCATTTTTACAGTGGAAGACCGTTACGCCGCCATCAGCAAATGCGGTGACCCGCTCGAAAAGCTGGATAAAGTCATACCGTGGGAGGAATTTCGGCCATTGTTGAACAATGCTTTGAAGAAAGAACACTGAAGCTGGCCGCAAGCCTTTCGATTACGTCATGATTCTGAAAGTGTTTGTGCTTCAGAGCCTGTATAGCCTTTCGGATGACTAAATGGAGTTCCAGATTCGCGACCGTCTCTCGTTTGTCCGTTTCTTGGGCTTGTCTTTGAAGGAGCGCATTCCGGATGCTAAAACAATCTGGCATTATCATGAATTGTTGGCGAATGCAGGAGTCATGCAGCGGCTGTTCAACAAATTCAACCGCTATCTGGAACAGCAGGGGTTTAAGGCGAAAAAGGGTCAGTTGATTGATGCGACCATCATTGAAGTGCCTCGGCAGAAGATGACCGAAGAAGAGCGCAAAGAGGTGAATGATGGAAAGACGCCTGAAGCTTGGGAAAAGAAGCCGGCCCAAATGAGCCAGAAGGATCGTGATGCCCGATGGACCAAGAAGCACAATAAATCCTATTTCGGTTACAAGAACCATATCAATGCGGATGGGAAGAATAAGCTGATTCGGGAATATAAGGTGACATCGGCGCAGGTGCATGACAGCCAAGTTATGGATGAGCTGCTTACGAAGAACAAGAACTCGAAGGATGTGTATGCGGACAGCGCCTACCGTTCTGATGCACAGGAAACAACACTTAAAAACGATGGCTTTCGGAGTCACATCAACACCAAGGGTTATCGGAACAAAGCATTGAGCAAATTCCAAGTGAAAATGAATAAGATAAGATCGAAAATCCGTTCTCGTGTGGAACACGTCTTCGGAGACATGAAAAGCATGAAGGCGGATTTTATCCGATGTATAGGAATCATCCGTGCCGAGGTGAAAATCGGAATGATAAATCTGACATACAACTTCCGGAGGTATGCCTACTTGGCAACCAACAGTTGAGCGGAGAGGCTCCCGGTGCGCCAAAATGGCGCCAATGGGGCCGATACAAGGCGACTTGCGATAGCTTTTATAGAGAAAATATTTACAATTGACCATTCTTATGTATCACAAAACAAGAAATTGCTTTTTTGAACCCATTTTTAGAGGTTCCCTAATTAGATTTTTTGAGAGGCGGAACAAAGTATATACACTGGCGATTGACGCACATATTAAATCCCTGTATAGCGGAACTGATATTAATGATAATTTTATTAAACAAATACGAGACCGGATATTGTGGCTCCATATGCCCATGGTGCTGGTAATCCGGGATATTCACCGGCTTGATCCATTTACCCACCGGGTGTTCATGACACTGATGTGCCAGGAAAACAAACAGTTCATGGGTCTTATTCTCTGGATCATATTTGTGGAATTCGGACAGGAGGAGAAATGTGCGCAGTGGTATCTAAATAAAACGAATGAAAATGGGACGCGAACAATTTCCCACAGGGTATATCGCCTTTTGACAAAAGGACGTGTTTCCCACACAGTGCGGCGTGCAGCTTAAACCTTAAAGAATGAGGGGGCCGGAGTTTTTCGGTAGAAAGATAGTTACGATTATGATAATTATTCTTCTCGGCGCAGGTTTGGCGCTGCTGTGCGGAGGTGCTGAATTGCTGGTTCGCGGCAGTGTAGGTGTAGCGGCGCGTCTCGGTGTGCCCTCCCTGCTCATCGGGTTGACCATTGTTGCGTTCGGGACCAGTGCCCCGGAACTCGTGGTAAGTGTCCAGGCAGGTTTGGGCGGATACGGGGATATCGCGGCAGGCAATGTCATTGGATCGAATATTTTTAATATAGCCGTTATACTGGGGGTTACTGCATTACTGAGACCGTTGTGGATTAACAGAAAGATACTGCGATTCGATATGCCCATATGCGTGGGAGCAGCGGTACTGTCCGGTTTTTTCCTCCGGGATTCGATCTTAACAAGGCCAGAGGGCGGGATACTATTTCTCTGTCTTTGTGTTTACATGTATCTTTTAGTTTTCGCGGCAAGGCGCGAGAAAGGCTTTGCGACGGAAGTTCTTCCTTCGACTGCTATTGGATCAGGTATTCCTGTACAACTCTTGTTGATTGTTGCAGGACTCGCTGCACTGGTTTTCGGTTCTAGATATTTTATAAAGGGGCAGTAGGGCTTGCTCAGCTGGTGGGGGTAAAGGATGCTCTAATCGGTCTTACCGTTGTTTCCGCAGGTACCAGCCTTCCGGAACTGGCAATTTCGATTGCCGCAGCTTTTAAGAAGGAACCGGATATTGCCGTAGGAAATATCGTCGGGTCCAACATTTTCAATGTTCTGGGAATTTTCGGGATTTCCGCCATCTTTTCACCGCTGGAGACACAAGGTATCAGTCCATCTGATATCTATGCAATGATCGGGTTGTCGGTTGTATTGATTCCTTTTATACGATCAGGTTTTGTTTTAAACCGCGTAGAGGCAGCGCTGCTCGTGGGATTGTACGGGATTTATTTATATCAGCTTTGGCCATAAGGAGCTCTTCCCGATCGTTTCCGCGACTTCAGGACAGCCAAGGATATTGCCGGTCTCACACATCATCAGGGCCTGTGCGCCGTGCGCTTTGAGAAGGTCAAGTTCCTGTGCAATCCGTTCAGGTGTCCGGTAATGCTGCTGTAAATCGCCTGTTCCGTAAAAACCGATCATTGGCATGCCGGCAACGTGCGCGTGCGTATACGGACCGTGAACGGTTTTATTCACCAGTGTTTCCACTTTTTCAATTGGCCAATGCGGTTTTAAAAACCAGGAAACAGTAATACCGCAGTAATCCACGTTGATCCTTAGACCATAGAGGGGGTTGGGGAGAAACACCGGATAGCAGTGGCATATGATCCGCATCGCCGGTGTCATGGTTTTTGTGGCTTCATACAGTGAGTCATAGAGAGAAACAATATTCTGTTCAAAGAAAGCGTCTTCCATTGCCTGTTTGTTGATGTCACCGGTAGCCGTTCTTTTCAGCGCTGCGGAGCAGAGCGCGCACCTGCAGGATCGGTAATTCCGATACCCGATAAAGTCCCAGCAGACACCGTCGTGGCCAAAACTTTTGGCCTGTTTAACCTGGCTTCTTGCATATTCTATGACGCCGGGATCCTGAGGGCAGGCAAGTTTCGCATGCAGGATTTCTCTTTGGCCGGGCAGGGGCGCCTCGCCGCCCTGGTAGTCGGGGGCATCTTCAAATGACCGCGGCAGGGCCTCTTCGCTTTCTTCAAGTACCTGCATTACAGCGCCGGGCCGTTTTTTCAGCGGTTCTATGACTTTAAAGGTTTTAAGCCCGAACCGAACACACGACTCTTTTAGGGGAGTCTCTTTTTCAGGCAGGTTGGTGGTTACTTCGTATGAATCAAACCCAAGGTCTTTAACACGCGCGATCATATCGTGTATCTGTCCGGGTTGTTCAGGAATATGCCAGCCGATTATTTTCATTATTTCATTTTTCCATTGGTGGAATATGATCACAGTTGGTAAACGATAACAATTTACGAATACAATCGCAAATTATCAATAAAAATGGTTATTTGTCAATATTATAAGATTTTATTTTTATCAGAAGCCGTGTGCGTATAGCGCACCCTTTTTAGCGGCTTTTTTTATCTTGCTTTCCCATCTGCAGGTCTCGTATCTTTTTCATACCTTTCCCTTGTACCCATACAGGTAACAGATGAAACTGCTTCTTTTTCTAACACTTCTGATCTCCGCTCTTTCTACACTGGAAAATATCGCAGTCATGGAACTCGATCCTGACGGAGTTACGCCTGCCGAGGCCCGAACCCTGACCAACTGATAAGCATTTTGATTTCTCTGGCTGAGCCGCGTTTTTTCGCCACTGGGCCGCAGGATTCCCGCCTCGCATCGCCGCTTTGGCGAGGCGGGTGGGTCCGATAATCGATAGAGGCCATTTGGCGCCCCCGGTTCTATGCAATTTTTAGGCCATATTTCGACCGATCTACTAGTAAAATAGCCCTTACGCAGTGCGAAAACAAGAGAATAAGCAGGCTCCGCCAGTGGGTTTTTGGCAGAGCCTTTAAACGTCGTAGTTTGGCAAATCATCGAAGACCGTGCTTCGACTGCGCTCAGCACAAGTATAATCGGGCAATGGATCTTCTGAAGACTGAGGTTTGAGACAGATTTGAGGTGGGGGCCTGGGTTGAGGCTCTTTCCACAGATTGCAATGTTTGAGGATTTTCTCAATGACCGCATCCTGCTCAATGAAGCCGTCAATCTTCATTGTACCGCCGCATTTCTGGCATTTCAAGGGACCTCATATACACATTTTATCAGCACTGCCCAGGTCATAAATAGGCCCATAGTTTCAATAAATTTTACGAATTAAGAGAAACAGGTGTCTCGTTTTTACAATTCGACTTTCCAATATTATATTATGAAGGGAAGCGCGCTGTTTTTATTTTTTAAGTCCCCACAGCAACAGGCTCTTATGGGCTTTTTCCATGCTTCGCCTGAATTCCACGGCACCCTGATCGATATGAAAAAGCGTGGAATCGATTTTCAGCGCAAAAGCGCTGTCCATCATCAGCATTCCAAGGGTTCCCTTTCCTGCCCGGACACTGCGGAAGACCTCTGATACTTGGGCCATGCTTTCGTTCGCGGACTCCAGGAACGTGCTGTCCATTATCAGTTTTCCGAGCGTGCCCTTTCCTGAAGCAAGAGCGCTGGTGATTATGGATAAATCGTTGGTGATCCGCGTCGCGCGTTCGCGGGAATCCTTAAAGAACGTGGTGTCCATGACGAGTTGCCCAATGGTCCCTTTTCCAGCGCGCATCTGGCTGATCATGGCCGCAAGGTCGCTGGCCACGCTGGCCGCGTCGTCACTCGTGGCCTTCAACTGCATGAGAATGTCGTCTATGCCGATGGGGGTGACTGTTTCGATGAAACCATTGTCCTTGATCTCCGGCTGGCCGCCCGATCCCGGGCTGATGTTCATGACTTTGTTTCCCATCAGACCCTCGGAACCTATATTGGCCTTTGCGTCTGTTTTGATGAATTTCCGTATGCGATCGTCTATCTGCATGTCCACCCGCAACATCGAGTCGTTGATAATGTCGATGGTCTCGACGGTCCCGATATTAATGCCTGAAAACCGCACACTGTTCCCGGCCTGCAATCCATACACGTTCTTGAAAACACAGCTGACACGCAGGGTGCGGTTGAATAATTGATGGCGGCTGCCGATGAGATAAATTCCAGCCATGAAAAGCGCGACTGCGACCACGACGAATATCCCCAGCTTGGTCTTGACGCCGTTTGTATGGTCCATAGTTGCTCCGGATCCAGGTTCAGGGGGTCATTCGAAGAACGACCGTACCCAGGGGTCGTTGGACTGCCTCAGGTCCTCGTATGTTCCTTCGGCCACACATATGCCTTTTTCAAGCATGACGACACGATTTGCCACAATACGGGTGCATTCAAGGTCATGGGTGACGATGATGGATGTGGTGTTGTATTTTTCCTGGACTTCCAGGATAAGGCTGCTTATGCCCCGCGAGGTAATGGGGTCCAGCCCGGTCGTGGGTTCGTCGTACAGCATTATTTCGGGTTTCAGGATCAGTGTCCGGGCCAGCCCCAGCCGTTTGCGCATGCCGCCCGACAATTCTACAGGCATTACGTCAATCGCCTCGGACAGGCCCACGTTTTCGAGGGATTCTTCCACAAGGGCGCTGATTTCAGCGGATGATTTGGAGCGCATCTGCCTCCGTATGGGAAACTCAAGGTTTTCCCGGACAGTCATGGAATCGTAGAGTGCCCCGCTCTGGAATAAAAAGCCCACCTTCATCCGCATTTCATCGAGCCCGCGGTCGTCCAGGTCCGCCACGTCCTTTCCCAGGACCAGAAGCCGGCCCGCGTCGGGAAAAAGGAGTCCGACCATGCATTTGATAAGGACCGATTTCCCGGTCCCGGATTGCCCGAGTATTGCCAGGTTTTCACCCTTGGCAAGGCGCAGGTTTATATCCTTGAGAACGTGGTTGTCCCCGAACGATTTCCTGAGGTGTTCCGCCTCGACCACGATGGGCGTTTGATGGGAATCCATATCTATGCCTGACTGAAAAATAAACTGGTGATCTGGACCGCTATCATGTCAATGATAAAAACAAGCAGGGACGCGATGACCACGGCGGAATTTGCCGCCTTGCCAACACCCTCGGTCCCTTTGCTCGAGTAATACCCTTTAAAACAGCCGACAAGGCCTATGGCGAACCCGAAAAAAAACGTTTTGACGAACGCGGGAAGCAGATCGCTGAAATTCAATGTTCCCATGGCTTTGGAAAAAAAGAGGTGCAAACTTATATTTCCGTTCAGGTTGACCCCCACAAAAGAACCGCACAAGCCCACGGCATCCCCTATAATGACCAGAAGCGGGACCATTAACGTCGCTGCCAGCACCCGGGTCACCACGAGGTATTTGAATGGATTCGTGCCTGAAACCTGCATGGCGTCGATCTGTTCCGTCACTTTCATGGACCCCAGTTCCGCTCCCATGCTGGAGCTGACCTCTCCGGCGCAGATCAATGCTGTTATGACCGGTCCGATTTCCCTGATCAACGAGAGCGATACCATGGCCGGCAGCCAGGCTTCTGCCCCGAACTGGGTCAGGATGGGTTGGGTTTGTATGGTGAGCACCAATCCCATGATGAAACCGGTGATTCCAACAAGCGGAAAAGACCTGAAAGCAATCAAATAGGACTGTCGTATGAATTGTCTTAATTCGTATGGAGGCGGCAGGACTTCCCTGAAAAAACGGCCGGTAAAGAGCGCCAGATAGGAAACTTCCTTAAAGAAATCATTAAGTGCTGCGGCATGATATATCCCGCCGGCTTTACCCATCAGCACACCCTTTCCTTGTACCATGCAGTGCGAAGTTCGTGCCAATCCGCGCACGGGGGGTTATGTGGATCGAATGTACTTAAACTGATTGGATATTTACGGTATTGAGAAATTGGATTGCTGTTTTCGAGAAGATTATAAATTAGTTATAGATATTTGCCGGCCGGATGAATGGCATAATTATTGCGCTCATTATACAGGATATGGCATACCTCAATTCATTATACAGGATATGGCATACCTCAATTCATTGAAACGCGGCCGGAATATTGCCATTGCGGTTGTTCTTGTGTTGGCCGGACTATGGATCGGCACACGGACCGCATGGTTTCAGCAGCGTTTAGGATCTTTTCTGCAAAAAGAAATTTCCTCCGCCATGAACGGCACGGTTACCTGGGACACTTTGTACCTGTCGCCGCTGATGCGCGTCACCATTACCGGCATAGTGATCCGTACAAAAGACAACGAACCGGTCATCAGCGCCAATAGAGTAACACTCCGTATCGTCATTGTTTATTTGCTTAAAAGGCGCATCGACGTCCGGAATCTCACAATCAGCGGATCGAAGGTGGTCTATGACCAGGGAAGGCATCCCAATCTTACAGATGCATTTTCTTCCCCGGCTTCAGAAATGTCTGATACGAACCGTCCGGCGTGGACTCTGAATATCCGGAAATTTTCCGCGGATTCCGTGCAATGCCGTTATATCGATACGGCCATCCGGATCAGCGCTGATCTGGAAAACATACGGTTGCATGGCCGTCTTGTCCGCACCACTGAAGTCTTTGCATCACTTGACTGCGGAAAGGGCAAAGTCAGAATTCTCGACAGTCTTCACCCCATGGACAGCCTCCACTGCACAGTGTCAACTGGTAGCAGGCGTGTAACCCTTGATGATATCTGTCTCCGGTTTTATGCGCATGCGGTAGCACGTGGCAGCCTGGACATCCCTTATGATTCAAACCGTGCCTGGCATGCGGTCATTGCCGCATCGGCGGATGATGAATTTCTTTCATCACTCGGAAGCCGGAAATGGGGAATAACGCGATGCGAAACAGCCACACTAAACTTCCGCATGCAGGGACTGTTCCTGCGGCCTGCGCTGTACGCCCATTGTCATGCACAGGGGCTTGTCGTGGAACAAATGCCTTTTGACATGGTGGATGCCATCCTTACCCGGGATACCCTTGGAGGCACGGAATGCGCGTTAACAGCGCACGGTCCGTCAATGGCCGGGACCGCGGGTTTAACCGGGCGATCGTTGCTGGATGGCCCAAGGGCCGACGTAAGTAATTACCGGATTAACGCCAATCTTCGCTATGATTTCCCGGGCGCACGGGCGGCCATGTACCTTGATGGTTTTGCATCCGGATTATCGCTCCGGGAATTCTCACCTGAAGCGCAGTGTACGGCGCGCATTATAAAGACAGGACCTTTTGACAGCGCAACCTCGTCCCTTGCTCTTTTCTTTGCGAACATTGCCAACAACCAGATTGTCGTTTCAGGCCAGGGCCCAAACGGCCTTGTGCTCACCGGCAAAGGCTTTATCGGCAGGAACCGGGTGGACGTACATGCCAATTTCAGTATTGACGATATGCTGGCGGTTTCCCGGTATTTGTCCGGGCAGGGAATTGCGGGCCGGCTTTCGGGGAGCATTGCCCTGAGCAACGCCAGCGGGCCGTTTTTTGCCACGGGTTTGATCCGGGGATCGGACATAACCTGGCAGGACCTTGTTGCCGACACCCTGGCTGTCCAAGTGCAATACACTCCGGCAACAGGATTGGAAGTGGTTTCAGCCGCGGCTTTTGCGCAGGGCCGCATTGAGAGGACCATCGCGTTCATCGGATTGCCAAGGGCAAACGGCTTCGCACGCATGTCGTTTTCCGGCAAGGGGTCTTTCTCTAATCCCCGGGCCCGGGTGGACATCGTCATCGATGATTTCTCTTGTGGAACGCTTGTTGCGGACACGGTCACGGCGGTTATTGTGCTACAGGACCGCATCATTTCTCTGAAGAACATCGCCCTGGTACGAGACTCATCAAAAGTGTATGGGACCGCAACTGTGGATCTTACCCAAGGACATCGCATCAGCGCCCAATGCACCCTGCACGTTCAGGACACATGCGGCCCGATTGCAGCTTCCGGGGAATTCGCCTTTTCCCCTTCCTGGCGCCTTGATTCCTCGATTGCCGATCCGGTCAGAATACGGGTCTTGTTCAATGGCGTGTGCTTAAAGCCCTATGGTGGTCTTTTTTCAAATGCTTTTTCAATTGACGGCAGGCTGGACGGGGACGCTGGCCTCATTTTCAGGCACGGGGTATGGCAGCCTGAAGGGGAAATGATCCTGTCGTCAGGATATTTTTCCAGCGCGGCCCTGGGTGCGACCGTGCGGGACATTGCCATGCGTTTAAGCCCGGCTCAAAACATAGAGCGAGGCGTAAGGGTATCTCTGACAACAGGACAGGTATCGTATAATGGCATTCTGTTTCCCGGCGTCCTGCTCAACGGCGCCTTTACTGCGAAGTCTTTTATCCTCGACACGGTTCATGTCAGAACCAATCACGGAGGATTAAGCGCAAAAGGGGAGTGGCCGTTGGTGCCCTTTAAAAACGCGCTTCAGAATCCGGCGTCGCACCTCATTGTATTCGCGGACAGTGTTCCATTGGCCGGCTGCAACCCATTCCTCAGCGGATGGCGTTTTGTGTCCGGTGAAGTATCGGGTAATGTCAGCATAGACCCTTCCCGTCCATCCAAGCGCACCAGCGGGGAATTGAGAGCGCAGAACGTCATAATAGCCCTGGATGAAATTTCTCCTTCCATAGGCCCCGTGCACACGACGGTTGCATTTAACGGGGATTCGGTATTCCTCAAAGAGTGCACAGGAACATGGAACAAGGGAACAGTTAAAGCCTGGGGTTTGGTCCATCTTTCATCAAAAGGCATTGACAACGCAGAGATTAAGGCGGAGGTGCGTGCGGTCCGCATGGAGTACGGAGCCGATGTCCGGTGTCGTGCGGATTCCATATTCGCGGTGCTTGGCCGGACTCCGGATGCGTGGCGTATTGAAGGAGAGGCGTATCTGGGCCCATCGGAATATTTTCACGAAGTGCTTTTCAACCAGGTGCCAACGATGCCCGGAACCCAGGCCCCTCCCTCGAAAAACGCCATTAATCTGGCAGCGACAATCCACATCCCCGACAGTTGCACTGCGGACATTGAAATCGGCAAATGGATTACCGGCGCGGCAATCTTAATCCATGCGCATCTTGGCGGTACGGTGAAATTCGGGGGCACAACAGACCGGCCTGCGTATGAAGGATTATTGAAGAGTACCGAGGGGACCATTATGTATCTCGATAATGTTTTCACCATAACCGAAGGATATCTGCGGTTGCCTGGCAGCCAGCCTCACTCGCCTCGCTTACGCGAGAGCGAAGCGGGCGGCAAGGCGGGCCGGCAGAGTAGGCCCTCTGTTTCACTTCTGGCCAGCACCGGTATTTCCCAGGCGCAAGGCGAGACTTTCCAGGACAGCCTGACCATCACCCTGCGCGTTTCCGGCGATCTGAATGACCCCGTGGTCAAATTGACCTCAGCGCCCATCGCGTGCAGCGAGCCGGAGATTATCAGTCTGCTTACATTCGGGACCCTGACTCCGGGAGCAACAGGCGAGTCCGCCTCGGAAATTATCGGAAAGTCGGTTTCCGGGTATGTTTCCCGGCAGGCGCAGAAAACACTCGGACTGGACCAGGTCCGGATCCAGGGTAACCCGGTTCAAGGCGGCACCGCTTCTCTTTCAAACGTGACGGTCTCGGTAAGCAAACGCATCGGGCGTCATGTCACCCTTACTTACCGCCAGGCTCTGGAGAACCATCTTACCCGGGAAGGCGTGCTTTCCTGGAGAATACTGCCGTATCTTTTCCTCGACAGCGAAACTGATGCGCAGGGAAACACGGGACTTGACCTCAAGCTTAAGGTGGAAAAATGAGGTTCTGGGCATTGGCGGGTCTTATCATAGCGCTTTTCATACCAGCGGCCAGGGCAGCTGATCAGGGCTTGGACAGTGCAACAATGAAGGTGTCAAAGCTGGTGATCGCCGGGAACAAGGCTTTTTCCTCATCAAAAATCAAAGGCATCGGCCTCCGGCTGGCGCCGTCCCTGTTCCACGCCCCTGTGTTCACCATGGCGGATCTCCGGCGCGATACCGTGCTCATTGGCCAGTTCTACGAGAGTAATGGGTTCATGAAGGTCCGGATTATGGCCGACACCGCCCTGTTAAATCCCCGCCGTCACCGGATAAAGGTCAGTGTAACGATCAATGAGGGACCGCGCACGACAATTTCGGGTGTCCGCATCCAAGGCGTGCCGTCTGCGGACCAGGCCGGACTTCTTGCGCTGGCGAGTGCGCTTCCCGGCGCGCCCCTGAGGGTACAGGACCTCATTAACGACGCGCAGGCGTTTACCAATTGGCTTGGTGATCGCGGGCGCCTTGAGGCGGTTGTCAATTATCACTACGATTTCTTTCCAGATTCGTTGTCTGCCAGCGTCACCTATGAAATCCAGGCAGGGCCTGTCATACGGACCGCCTCGGTTGCGGTCATGGGCCTTAAAAGGGTACATGAGCGCGTGGTCACGCAGTGCGTGGATTTCCAGAAAGACGAGGTGGTGACCCGTATTAAGCTGCGGGAGGCCATTGACAACTTGTATTCCATCAATCTTTTCAGTTTTGTAATGGTTTCTTTCGATTCCCTTCTTTCCCCGGTTACGGGCGACAGTTCGTCGCGGGTAATTCGTGTGCGCGTCTTTGAGAGGAAATATTTTTCCGGGGTGCTCGGGGCCGGGTATCAGACCTATGAACAGATGCGGGGCCGGGCTGAACTTTCATACGGCAATTTTATCGGTCTTGGGATCAGGGGGTATGCCATAGGCTACGCAAACATGATCAATCAGGGCGCCGAGTTGGGTGGAACGGTCCCCCGGATACAGGGGACCCCGCTGGACTTCAACTCAAAAATAGGCTATCGTCATCAGAACGAACCGCGCATCCAAATGGCCGGAACGTATAGAAAACTGGACAATAGCGTTACGTATCATTTTTCGCAGCAATTGCGCGCCTCGCTGATACACCGGCTCGAAACCAGCAGGCTTTCCGTTGTCCCTCCGGTGCTTCCGGCCAACATAGGCGCTCCCTTCACGCACAGCATGGCCATTGAGGCCACGCGCGATACCCGGGACGATTTGTTCGACCCGCACCACGGGTCCTTTATGGATTTTACAACCACCTTTTCGGGCTTGACGGGCAAGGCCAGTAATCATTTTATCAAGATTGAGGGTGATGGTCGCGTATACCTGCCGCTCGGGAAGTCCGTGGTCCTGGCTTCGGGTATATATGGCGGTATTGCCATGCCGTACAGCCCGAGCAGGGCCGTGCCTGTGCCGGAGCGTTTTTATCTCGGAGGATCGAAAGTGATGCGCGGTTTCGGGGACAAACAGGCGGGTCCCGATTCTTCGGGAACACCGACCGGAGGGACCCTGTATCTGGCGAGCAATGTTCTGGAGGTCCGGTATCCCATTTATAAGTGGATATGGGGGGATGTGTTTTTCGACGCCGGGAACCTCTGGGATGTCCAGAGCAGTGCGGTCCCGGCCTTTATAAAAGAAGTTTCGAAACTCAATCTTTTGTACAATGCGGGCTTCGGCCTTAGGGTGCATATATCCGTGGTCATCGTCAGTTTAGACGTTGGATTCAGATTGAACGATGGCGCCGGTTCATCGAAAAACCCGGCGTTTCATTTTATGGTGGGGAATTCTTTTTAATAACATGTATAGTATACATATTTGAGGCATGGATTCTCATAAATGGAAATATGTTGAATGGATGGGAACTGTGGCTTTTTTCTCCGTCATTAATTCAATCCGGCGACAAGGATTTATGGCATCGTTCTTGCGTGTATGGTTGTAAAATGAGAATGTCTATGAATAAAATATGAAGGTTTCTGACCGTGCTGTTCGGCATTGGTTCGATCATGCACGCGTGTTTCATATTCATCCTGAAAATCACGAGGATCTGGACCCGCATGGACCTGGGTGAAGCAGGGAGAAATGGCAAGGTCCATGCCTGAACGGGAGCTTTCGCGTTGGATAATAAAATAGTGAGTCTCGAACGGCCGCTCCCTGTCGGGTTGTGGGTTTTTCTCGGCGTGCTCGCAATCATCATTGCGCTCAATGCCGCTCTCATCCTTCCGTATGTGCTCGCGATCCTGATGGGCATTATGCTGAAGGTCATCGCGAACAGGCTCTTTTGTCACCTCAGGAACAAAGGCATGGGGCCAAAATTGTCGGCGGTCATCGTGATTGCAGGCTTCCTTGTTCTTTTAATCACCCCGTTGTCGATATTCCTGACGATCGCGGTCAGACAAACCGTCGCTCTTGTACAGTGGTTTTCCCAGAACGACATATTTTCACTGAACCTTTTTATCCAGAAGATCGTGAAGATCGGGCCGATGGATGACCTGTTCGGCGGAGCGGATGCGCTTGAAAGACTGATAAGAAACGGACTTCAGAATGAGGGCCTGATTCTCGCTAATGCCGTTCTTTCCATGGGTCAAAAGCTGCCCTATCTTGGTCTCCAGCTCTTAATCGCCCTGATCACCTGTTTTTTTCTCCTTCTGGATGGCAGGAACTTTGTCCTCTGGTTTGCAGATAAAATGCCTATGGATCCGGATGTGCAGGAAAAGATCATTCAGTCGTTCAAAAACACCTCTGTGTCTGTGGTCTGGTCTTCGCTTGCCGCTGCAGCGACCCAGGCATTGCTCATGTTCATCGCCTTTCTGGCTATCGGGATACCGGGAGCGTTCATGGCTGCCGGCGTGACCTTCATTTTTGCCTGGATACCGATCATCGGAAGCATCCCTGTCTGGCTGGCGGGGATTGTCTATCTCTATTCGAAAGGGGCAATCCTGGGATTGACTTTTATGGTTGCAGCGGGGCTCATCATCGGCGTCACGGACAATATTGTACGTACAATTGTCTTGAAGGGTAAAAGCAACATGCATCCGCTGATCAGTCTGATCGCAATTTTGGGAGGCATCCGGCTGTTCGGGATCCTCGGGGTTTTCGTTGGGCCTATCCTTGCAGGGATACTGAAATCACTCCTGGAAATCTGGCCTGTCATAGGCCGTCGTTTCGGTATCCTGCGGCAGATTCCCGTTGAACCAAAAATTGATAGGTAATTGGTTTTTCCGGTTCGCATAATTCTCCACTGGCATCTGCAATGTGCACTTCTTTCCGGTATCCGGGTCCTCCAAAGAAGCCCAAAGGGTCATTGAATTCATACAGACCCATCTGGCCGAGGAAATTACGGTCGATACGGTGCGAAACAGCCTGAAGCTGGGCTGGCAGCAGTTTTATGGCACACGCAAAGAATTTGGAGCCGCTTCTTTGCCGATATTGATCAATGATTTGAGACTTGAAAAGGCGAAAGCGCTTCGGAAAGACGGTTAAAAGAATTTCAAGCAGAAGTTTGCTTTGACAGGTTCAGATCCTGTATCCTATTCTTTCCGACCAGACAAAGTTTGTCCACCCGGCAGCATCTTATCCAAATGCAGGTTGATCAGGGTGGCCTTGTCAAAAGTCTCTTCCACTGCGGTATTCTGCGATTCGATGTCCACATCGAACACTTTCACACTTCCCTGCGGGCACTCAATGCCGACAGCCGTCAGGCTTGGAAAATCCGGAGGCTTTGCGATCGATACTATTGTCCGATGAGCCCCAAAAACCAGGCTGTCTGCCTTGATGGTGAGTGTCAGCCATGTCGTATCGGAAATGTTCGTTGCTGCGGAGAAAAGTGAAATCATCCGGCTGTTGCTATAACGGTTTATCCGGAGAGAATCGGAGGCTGTTCCTTTTTGGACCAGAAAGTAGTAGGTTGCCTGTTTGTTTTGAACCAGTAACCCGGCCGTTGCCGGAGCGGGACCCAACGCCAAGCGGACGACACACCTGCGAATGCCCTGGAAGGAATAATTGAATCTCACATTCGCCGTTGCCTGCCCTGATTGTGCGCCGTCGATGCCTGCGTCATGAAAAAGGAAGGATCCCCCGGATAGATTGTCCTTTTGCTGGATGTGCCATTGGCCGATCTGGGTGTACCATACGTTGGCAGGAGATTTTGGCGGAGGAGGCGCCGCCCATGATGCTGCCGACAGCGCCATTATAAAAGCAAGCGCCTGCGCAATCAGCGCGAAGGCGCAAGTTTGATAAAATGTTCTTCTAAAAAGAACCATCCATTCACCGTGAAGACCTACGAAGTTTAAAACACACTTGTCTTGGCAAGCGCCTGGAAAATAACCCCCGCAGTCGTTTGGTTAAAAACAACGGTGTTTAATCTTTCAGGGGTGATGGTCGTTGACATCTGGCTGATATTCTGGAATTCGATCGGAACGGTTTGGCCAAGAACGGTTGTGTATACAACAGCCGTGCCAATGGTTACAGACACATTTCCGGACCGGTTAGTGACCTTTTCATAAGAAGTCGTTCCGTAAGCGATGGATGTGAAGAAAACGTCCCCAATGGTCACGCTTTCCAAATCAATGCCGTCGACGTTTGTTGTGGTGCCGCTTACGTCCACACTCATGCTGTTGAGATTGTTTTCCGCCTCGACCGTGGTCAGCGGCGGGGGATCATTAATCGCCACGGTACAACCCGCCACCCAGGCAACCGCGCAACATGCGAACACGCGTAAAAATATCTTTAACATTTTTCAGCCTCCTCTTTGATAAACCAAGCAAAGACTAATATCTATCTGGTATGGACTTCAACTTTTACTTTTTTCTTTCCCCGTTCATTATTATCCTGATTGTCATTCTGCTTGTCTTCGTTTTTCTGCATGCCCTGGACATCCCCCCGGGTCTTGACTCTTTTGTACTTCGGCCCTACCGGCGTCTCGATGGCCGGGTGTTTCCGGTTCCGCACTTCAACCTTTATCAGAGGGTGTTCTCGGGTTGTCACGCGGACTTTATTGAGGGCAATACTGACAATAGGGGTTCCAGTGCTTCGCTGGACAAACTCTCTGGGAGGTGGACCGGCGGACACCCGCACTCGCACCCCGCCGGGCGCCGGATTATCGCGAAACGCTATATGATGGCGCACTTCGACTGAGGTAAAAAATGGCAGGGGGGCGAAGGTCCATTGCAGTTGGATCGCGTTTTGATGATATCCATGCCGGGGTTCCGGGAACAGAGGCGCCCATCCGATTTCATTGTCGGTCACATGCCACCTGACTCTGGCGGGTGACCATTCATATCCCGGCAGCCATACCCAGCCTTGATCGTCATCGTAGGCCCAGTTGCCATAGTGGCATACGACCCACCCGAAGGGCTCATCCGAATCCCACAACCACCCGTCATTTGTATAGACCCAATGTCCATAGGTGAACGGACGCCATCCCGGGTCCGCATCCGGCCGCCAAACCGTGCCGTATCCGGGCACGATTACCCACTCACCATAATCATTGAGTTCACTAAAGTTTACATTGGCATGCAAGTTTACTCTGGCACCCACAACGACATCAGCGCGGCTTACCGTAAAACCGATGAGAACCATCACGATTATACTAAGAAAAACAATAGTTAGAACTTTCATCAAACCCTCCTTGATATCCAATCCTGGAAATAAAGCAATTACAATGCCATTGTAATTATTTATAATAAATGACCACAAAACGGTATCCTTTCTAATGTTGAATGGCAGCAATAGGGAGTTATTCTTGTTTATGAGACGGATTTTCTTAAAAACGGTGACTTCGGGGCTTTTTCAGCTTTATTCCTTAATTTGGATGCCCGTCACGCTTCTATTTTAATGGAGTGGTATTTGATACTTATTATCATGAATATTCAACGATTACGCAGCTTCTTCTTAAAGGAGGCTTCCTAAAGTTAAAGTCCTTGTCGTTTCCGGGTATTCCATGGATGGTGAAGCGAAAATGATCATGGAAAAAGGCGCTTTAGGACTTATTCAAAAACCTTATAATTGTAGCTACCTTGCCATGGCTGTTAAGGAAACGATCGCAAATTGAGCGTCATGGCGGGAAAATATGGGTGGCGCTGGAACCAGGAAAAAGAGCGACGCTCTGGTTTGCGGTGCCGATTGGCGCACTTTTTGGATGGTTTGTGTCAGAACATTAATCTCTGTTGATTTTTGTATGTTTTCACTCCAAATATCGTTGGCATCGCTCTTACAAAAAGCTATGTTTCTTGTATAATTGAGAATAAAGTGTTTTGGGTTTCACCAGCAACCCGAATAATCTAAGAAGGAGGATCTGATGAGTGCGTCAAAAGCTGTCTCTTTTTCTTGCTTTTTGCCTGGCAACAGCCGCAACTGCAGGCTGGATCAACGTACGGCCCAATTTCAATTATGTTTACAAAGACGTGTTTTTTGTAAATCAGGACACAGGCTGGGTTGTTGGCCTAGGCGGCAAAGCAATGCGCACATACAACGGCGGCGCCTCATGGTCCAATTTTAACAGCGGGCTCAGCAGCCAAGACAACATTTTTGCAGTCTGCTTTATCAACGACTCCACCGGCCTTATTGCTGGCGAAGGCGGGAAAATATACCGTACTGTCAATCGCGGTAACAGATGGACGGCTGTGACCTCCCCTGCCGGGTGGTACATTGATTTCCGGCGCATCTATTTTCTTAACGCTGATACAGGGTTCATCTGCGGAACTGGCGGGGTCATGCTCAAGACCATCAACGGCGGCACTTCATGGACCCAGGTGGGTTCGCTCACGAACCCGCTGTGGGACATCAGTTTCATAGGTTCCCTCAAAGGATGGACCGCCGGCTACCAGGGCGCCTCTTACAAGACAACGGACGGCGGAGCGATCTGGAGCTTTGCTTCATACATTGGAGGCGAAGTTTACGCGATCCATATGATAAACGAGAATATAGGGCTTGCAGCGTGCGGTTCTGGCGTAAACGCATATATCAAGCGCACCGAGAACGGCGGCACAAGCTGGACAGAGCTCGATAATATCGATGGAAAACGGTTTTTTTTCCTTTCCGCAAGCCGGGGGTATCTGGCAAGCGGGAGCAGCAGCCACCCCATGATGACCATTGACAGCGGCAGGACCTGGCATGAGCAAATAGGAGATTCCGGGTCCATTAGTTCCGTGTTTTTTTTGAACAATTCCGTGGGTTACGCGGTTGGCAGCGTCACAATCCTTAAAACCACAGACGGCGGCGGAAACATTGCCGTTGAAAAAGCGTTTGCCCGTTCCAGCAGCTTTGACTTCAATGTAGTGCCCAATCCTCTCCCCGGAAGGGCTGTTGCGGCATATGTCCTTGCACAGGAGACGGACGTCAGTCTTGAGGTGTTCGACACCCGCGGCGTGAAAATAATTTCAGTGGCCAGCGGACACCAGACGCCGGGCGCGTACCAAGTTCCTTTCACTATGCCCGCCTCTAGCAAAGGGGTCTATTTCTGCCGGCTGACGCGTGACCGTATGTTTGTTACAAAGAAAGTGGTCTTGGTGCGATAGCTATTGTACATTTACGAGAGACCGGAGTAATTCATCGGTGTCAACAAAAAAACAGATGATCTTGAGGAAAGTAAATCAGTCACCTTCTTAGAAGGTGGCTTTCCAAATTAGAATAAAAGAATGAAGAAAGCCCTGTTCTTTGCCTCATTTATAACAGTTTTATTAAGGCCCTGTTTCGGAAAAACCGACATCCCTGCCACGGCCGATTCGACCGACGGTTCCTATACCATATCGAGACCCTGAAGGGCCCGGGCTCATCCTGCCGGAATCGCGCCTCGGACAGCTTGATTAAAAAAAACCTTACGCTGGGCGACAAGGACAACCTGACCGTGGCGGAGGCAACAATTGATAGACATTTTGTTTTTCCATTTCGCATACTCCCTTTACCGGCGCATGCAGGTCGCACTTCTTTCCGGTATTCAGCCCCCCCGTTTTCCTGATTCCGCTTCCAAATTCACCCTCCTCGTCAAGAAAATAGCCCTTCCAGACAACGAAAACAAGAATATAAAAAAGCTCCGTACCTGTCACAGTGGAAAAATATTGCGCTCATGTCCCTGAAATTCGAAAAAGTATATTATATTATTACCAAATATGTCTTTCATACCCGAAACAGAACTAACCTCCCGGGTTGTACGCCTCCAGAAGGGGCTTGGTGCACAGGCACTCGATGGTGCTTTTATCTTCGACAAAATTTCCCTGCTCTATTTTACCGGAACCATGGCCAATGGGGCCTTTTTTGTCCCCGCCACAGGAGAACCAGTCTATTTTGTCCGGCGCAATCCCGAGAGAGCGCTGCTCGAATCCTCTCACAACCGTATAATACCCTATAAAAATTTCAAGGATATTTCCGCCTATCTGGCAAAGGTGGGGCATTTAGTGGCCAATATTGGAATTAACGAAGGGGCTGTGACCGTTTCCTTTTATAAGATGCTTCAAAAGAATGTTCCCCAATCAGTGTTCAGCGACATAGGTCAGTTGTGTGCGCGTTTACGCGCGGTCAAATCCGAATATGAATTGAATAAAATGAAAAAGGCCGGTGAACTCAGCCGGGAGATCTATGCTCTTATTCCCGGGCTGATTAAGCTTGGTATGTCTGAATGGGAATTAGGCCTCCTGCTGTTTCAGGAATCGGCAAAACGCGGTTTAAATTGCATGAGCCGGGTAGCGGGCGGCAACGAGTTTTTCTTTGGCAATATCAGTTTTGGTGAAAATTCCCTGTATCCTTCGGCCTTTGACGGGCCAGGAGGCATCCGGGGAAGATCGCCAGCCTGTCCTTTTCTTGGAAGCGACCGGACCCTAAAGGCAGGGGATCTTATATATATTGATATGGTCACCCCCTGCGACGAATACTATATAGATAAGACCAGGGTATATTCAGCAGGCAAGCCCAGTCAAAAGGCGATCGATTCTTTTCAGAAGTGCTGCGCCATTCAAGATGTGGTCAGAGATATGCTCAAACCTAATGTAACCCCTTCATATATATATAATAAGATATATAAAGAGTATATCGAATCTGACCCTGAATTTGCAGAGCATTTCATGGGATACCGCCAGAACCAGGTGAAATTTCTTGGCCATGGTATTGGTATTGTGCTCGATGAATATCCGGTTATTGCTGATAAATTCAATCTGCCCCTTGAGGCCAGTATGACCATTGCTGTTGAGCCGAAAAAGGGCATCGAAGGAATAGGAATGGTCGGTATCGAAGACACATTCATTGTTTCTCCAAATGGCGGAATCAACATCACCGAAGATTTCCGTGAAATAATAGTATTGTAACCGTGTAAGAAAATCCTTATGAAAGAAAAGATAGAGGTTATTGTCATATGCGGTCCCACAGCCTCGGGCAAGACCGCTATGGCTATTGATCTTGCCGCCAAAGTACGGGGGGAGGTTGTCTCGGTCGATTCTGTTCAGATATACCGTCATATGGATATTGGTACTGCAAAACCTCCGCGCAGTGTATTGGATGCATGCCGCCATCATATGATAAATATCATTGACCCAGATCAGAGGTATGATGCGGCTGATTATGGGGACGAAGCCATGAGTGCCATTGGTGATATTGCCGCTAGAGGCAAGACCCCTCTACTTGTTGGCGGGGCTGGATTATATTTCAAGGCGATTCTTGAAGGTTTTTTCCAAGGGCCAAAAGCAGACCCTTTGTTACGGTCCAGGCTCGAGGCGGAACTTACGGAACAGGGCCCTGCGGCATTACATGCCCATCTATGCCGCATCGACGCTCTCTCGGCGAAAAACATTCATATAAATAATGTCCGGAGAGTCATCCGCGCCATTGAGGTTTTTGAGAAAACCGGTGTCCCGATGTCGGTTCTCCGGAAAGAGAAGGTTTCCTCCAGGCTTATAATCAGGGAGAAAATATTTCTCGATCCGCCGCGCCAGCAATTGTACGCGGATATTAATGAACGCACGGACCGTATGTTCAATGACGGACTGCTGCGCGAGACAGCGGGTCTGTTGACGCGTTACGGACAATACGCGCCTGGACTTGGTGTGCTCGGTTACCGCGAAGCGATCCTGTGTCTCACGGGGGAAATGCGGGAGATGGAGGCCAGGGACCTTGTCAAAAAGCGGACGCGGAATTACGCGAAGCGGCAGCTTACCTGGTTCAGGCATCAGGCCTTAGCTTCTCTGTGACGCATCTAATGTATAACCATGAAAAAAGGCCTTTCGGGAAATATGCAAAAAAATATTTGACATATTCTGTTAAATATTTTATATTAATAGTCTGTCATAACAAAAGACATTTCTAAATTTTGTTCCTGTTCTTTGAAAATTATATAACGTGTATGATCGACTCCAATGTTCGCCCAGGTTAAACTGTTCATCTTTTATTGTCAGTAAAATGATAATGAAAATAATCTATGGAGAGTTTGATTCTGGCTCAGAACGAACACTGGCGGCGCGCCTAATACATGCAAGTCGAACGGGAAAGTGAGGTTCGCCTCACGAGTATAGTGGCGACCGGGTGAGTAACGCGTTAGTAATCTACCTTTCAGTTGGGGATAACCTTGTTAAAACGGGGCTAATACCGAATAGCATTCCGATGCCGCATGGCATTGTGATAAAAGGTGCGTAAGTACCGCTGGAAGATGAACTTGCGTCCCATTAGCTAGTTGGCGGGGTAATGGCCCACCAAGGCGACGATGGGTAGCCGGCCTGAGAGGGTGTACGGCCACATTGGGACTGAGATACGGCCCAGACTCCTACGGGAGGCAGCAGTAGGGAATTTTGCGCAATGGACGAAAGTCTGACGCAGCGACGCCGCGTGAGTGATGAAGGTCTTCGGATTGTAAAGCTCTTTTAGGAGGGAAGAACCTGCAGGTGAATAATCTGCACTGACGGTACCTCCAGAAAAAGCTCCGGCTAACTCTGTGCCAGCAGCCGCGGTAATACAGGGGGAGCTAGTGTTGTTCGGATTTACTGGGTGTAAAGGGAGCGTAGGCGGAAATTTAAGTCAGGGGTGGAATTTCGAGGCTCAACCTTGAACTTGCCTCTGATACTGGATTTCTAGAGTATGGGAGAGGACGATGGAATTCCTGGTGTAGCGGTGGAATGCGTAGATATCAGGAGGAACACCGATGGCGAAGGCAGTCGTCTGGAACAATACTGACGCTGAGGCTCGAAAGCATGGGGAGCAAACAGGATTAGATACCCTGGTAGTCCATGCCCTAAACTATGGATACTAGATATCGAAGGAATCAAATCTTTCGGTGTCGAAGCTAACGCATTAAGTATCCCACCTGGGGAGTACGGTCGCAAGTCTGAAACTCAAAGAAATTGACGGGGGCCCGCACAAGCGGTGGAGCATGTGGTTCAATTCGATGGTACGCGAGGAACCTTACCTGGGCTTGACATGGGGGTGACCGGCGCAGAGATGTGCCTTTTTCGCAAGAAACACCCTACACAGGTGCTGCATGGCTGTCGTCAGCTCGTGTCGTGAGATGTTGGGTTAAGTCCCGCAACGAGCGCAACCCTTGTCCTGTGTTACCAGCGCGTCATGGCGGGGACTCACAGGAGACTGCCTCATTTAAGAGGAGGAAGGTGGGGATGACGTCAAGTCCTCATGGCTCTTACGTCCAGGGCTACACACGTGCTACAATGGCCGGTACAAAGAGTCGCAATACCGCGAGGTGGAGCTAATCTCAAAAAGCCGGTCTCAGTTCGGATTGGAGTCTGCAACTCGACTCCATGAAGTTGGAATCGCTAGTAATCGCGCATCAGCTACGGCGCGGTGAATACGTTATCGGGCCTTGTACACACCGCCCGTCAAGCCATGAAAGCCGGGGGTACTCGAAGTGGTTGCCTTAACCGTAAGGAGGGCGCCCCTAAAGTAAAACCGGTGATTGGGGCTAAGTCGTAACAAGGTAGCCGTATCGGAAGGTGCGGCTGGATCACCTCCTTTCTAAGGAGAAAATCCTTTTACAGTTTTTCATACGGCGGATATTGGCTTTCATACACGTTATATGGTTTTTATTGAACGATGGGCTTGTAGCTCAGTTGGTTAGAGCATCGCTCTGATAAGGCGGGGGTCGGTAGTTCAACTCTACCCAGGCCCATATTTGATACGTTTAGGGGCTGTAGCTCAATTGGTAGAGCATTAGCTTTGCAAGCTAGGGGTCAGGGGTTCGACTCCCCTCAGCTCCAGAAATACTAGCGAATTGAATCTGAAATATAGATTCCGTTCTTTGACATTTCTTATATGCGGGTAATATCGAATACACCTTGAATATTTAGGTGGTATCTGTAATCGAGCTACTATATTGTAGCGATAATTTATTTGCTTGGAATTTTGAATTTGCTATCTGAAATTCGATCAAGCAATCAAGGGCGTATGGTGAATGCCTTGGCATTGGAAGGCGATGAAGGACGTGGTAAGCTGCGATAAGCGTCGGTGAGGAGCAAACATCCTTTGATCCGGCGATTTCCGAATGGGGCAACCCTTCCCGAGTAATGTCGGGAAACTTCCGGATGAATACATAGTCTGGATAGAGCGAACGGGGGGAAGTGAAACATCTCAGTACCCCCAGGAAGAGAAAGTAATAACGATTGCCTTAGTAGTGGCGAGCGAAAGGGCAATAGCCTAAACTGTGTGTGCGTGATAGCCGATACGCGTTGTACACATGGAGTAGCGGGACCTGAGGCGCTGTTGTATCGAACAGCGGAAGAGTGGAAAAATTCCTATCTAGCTGAATGGCCTGGAAAGGCCGACCATAGACGGTGAAAGTCCAGTAAGCGAAAGGTGAGGAATCTCTTCTCTCAGGCACCCAAGTATCACGGGACACGTGGAATCTTGTGTGAATCTGCGAGGACCATCTCGTAAGGCTAAATACTCTCCAATGACCGATAGTGAACCAGTACCGTGAGGGAAAGGTGAAAAGCACCCCTAGCGGGGAGTGAAATAGTACCTGAAACCGTACGCCTACAAGCGGTCGGAGTCAGCCTTTGGCTGATGACGGCGTGCCTTTTGTAGAATGACCTAGCGAGTTACTGTATGCAGCAAGGTTAAGCATATCATATGCGAAGCCGTAGCGAAAGCGAGTCTGAATAGGGCGATTTAGTTGCATGCAGTAGACGCGAAACCAGTTGATCTATCCATGACCAGGTTGAAGCTTGGGTAAAACCAAGTGGAGGACCGAACCAATTGAAGTTGAAAATTCACTGGATGAGTTGTGGATAGGGGTGAAAGGCTAATCAAAGCTGGTGATAGCTCGTTCTTCCCGAAATATATTTAGGTATAGCCTTGCGTCAGAGAGTAACGGCGGTAGAGCACTGATTGGACTAGGGGACTTACCGGTCTACCAAACCCATTTCAAACTCCGAATTCCGTTACTTGTTACGCAGGAGTCAGACTACGAGTGATAAGATTCGTGGTCGAGAGGGAAACAGCCCAGACCATCGGCTAAGGTCCCAAAATACATGCTCAGTGAAAAAGGATGTGGATTTACTCAGACAGCTAGGATGTTGGCTTAGAAGCAGCCATCATTTAAAGAAAGCGTAATAGCTCACTAGTCAAGTGAATGCGCGCCGAAAATACCCGGGACTCAAGCATGTTACCGAAGCTGTGGACTTGTATCGGTCTTCGGACCGATCAAGTGGTAGGGAAGCGTTCCAATAACCGCTGAAGTCAGGTTGTAAAGCCTGGTGGAGGAGTTGGAAACGAGTATGCTAGGATAAGTAGCGATAATGAGGGTTAAAAAACCTCACACCGTAAGCCCAAGGTTTCCTGAGTAAAGCTAATCTGCTCAGGGTTAGTCGGACCCTAAGTCGAGGCCAATTAGGCGTAGATGATGGAAGACAGGTCAACATTCCTGTACCATTTAACGCGCGTTTGAGCTATGGGGGGACGCAGAAGTGAAAGCCATCCTCACGATTGGAAGTGTGAGGCCAAGCGAGTAGGAGGGGGATTTTGGAAAATCCGGATCCCCGTTAACTCCGAGACGTGATGGGAAAGAGATCCTTCGGGTGATCGAACTGGCTATAAACATGCTGCCAAGAAAATCCTCTATGCGAGTGCGTTGAATGTCCGTACTGAAAACCAACACAGGTGGGCGAGGCGAGTAGCCTCAGGTGCTCGAGAAAACCGTGGTAAAGGAACTCGGCAAATTGGCTCCGTAACTTCGGAAGAAGGAGTGTCATAGTGGGTGTAGATCCTTGCGGTCGAAGCCCGTTATGATCGCAGTGAAATGGCCCAGGCGACTGTTTATCAAAAACACAGGTCAATGCAAAGTCGTAAGACGCAGTATATTGACTGACACGTGCCCGGTGCTGGAAGGTTAACAGGAGAAGTCAGCCGCAAGGCGAAGCTTTGAATCGAAGCCCCAGTAAACGGCGGCCGTAACTATAACGGTCCTAAGGTAGCGAAATTCCTTGTCGGGTAAGTTCCGACCTGCACGAATCGTGTAACGATCTGGGCACTGTCTCTACCACGGACTCGGCGAAATTGTAGTATCGGTGAAGATGCCGATTACCTGCAGCTGGACAGAAAGACCCTATGCACCTTTACTGTAACTTGGCATTGAGTCTTGGCATTGCATGTGTAGGATAGGTGGGAGACTTTGAAGTCTTGGCGCTAGCTAGGATGGAGTCGACGTTGAAATACCACCCTTGTGCTGACGAGGTTCTAACTCGGGACCGTTATCCGGACCGAGGACATTGCCAGGGGGTCAGTTTGACTGGGGCGGTCGCCTCCCAAAATGTAACGGAGGCTTCCAAAGGTTCGCTCAGCGTGATTAGTAACCACGCGTGGAGTGTAAAGGCATAAGCGGGCCTGACTGTGAGACTTACAAGTCGAGCAGATGCGAAAGCAGGGCTTAGTGATCCGGCGGTTGTGAATGGAAACGCCGTCGCTCAAAGGATAAAAGGTACGCTGGGGATAACAGGCTGATCACCACCAAGAGTTCATATCGACGTGGTGGTTTGGCACCTCGATGTCGGCTCATCACATCCTGGGGCTGAAGAAGGTTCCAAGGGTTCGGCTGTTCGCCGATTAAAGTGGTACGTGAGCTGGGTTCAGAACGTCGTGAGACAGTTCGGTCCATATCCGCTGCAGGCGCATGATATTTGAGGGGACCTGTCCCTAGTACGAGAGGATCGGGATGGACGGACTTCTGGTGTATCTGTTGTTCCGCCAGGAGCATCGCAGAGTAGCCATGTCCGGAAGGGATAAGCGCTGAATGCATCTAAGCACGAAGCCCACCCCAAGATTAGATATCACGGAGCTTAAGCTCCCTAAAGACCCCTTGAAGACTACGAGGTTGATAGGCCATAGATGTAAGCGCAGTAACGCGTTGAGTCGAGTGGTACTAATAGGTCGTGCGGTTTGGTCATATTTTTATGATCCGTTCGCGGGTTATAAAAACATCAGATAGCATATTGAAAGTTTACAAAAGTATGCTTGATTGCAGGTTATTCGCATATTAAGAAATGAAAATTTCCTGGTGGTTATATCGAAGGGGCAACACCCGTTCCCATTCCGAACACGGCAGTTAAGCCCTTCGGAGCTGATGGTACTGCACAGTTTCCTGTTGCGGGAGAGTAGGACGCTGCCAGGTTTATAAATTGGCCTCTGGTATTGCAAAATATCGGAGGCCTTTTTTTTAAAGTATATTCACGCGATAATTTATGGTTTCTTGCCAAACTCTGTTGAAATGGCCTCTTCGCTATTGTGAAAAGCCCATCCTGATATTATTTTATTTATGTTGAGTAGCTAAACAAAGGAGCAATATGCGTTTTTTTCTGGCTGCGGTTGTACTTTTATTGGCATTCAGTGTATACGCGCGTGTTTATTCGCCAAGGATCATTTCCGATGATATAGCAGACCTGAGTGGTGATTGGGCGAATTTCATGCAATACAAAGATTTCCGCGGCAAAACTGAGCAGGACCTTGCTATAGCCATCCAACAATACCTTGTCGATACATTAAAAGGTTTTATCCATTATGGGTCAGTCTCAGACATTGAACCGGGCAAATCCGTGTACAATAATTCATACGATTTCTGGCATCTCCGCGAACCAGTCAAGATGCTCAATACACGCGGATTTGGTTATTGCGCGCTCATGTCCCATATCAATAGCGCCATTTATACGTGCGTGGGTTTTAATGGTACGCGCATAGTCGCAGGTCCCGCCTATGACCATGCGCATGTCACTTCTGAACTCCGGTATGGCAATACCTGGCATCAATACGACTGCAATCTGAAAGGTTTTGTCATGGAGCCGGGTACAAACCGTGTGGTAAGAACCCCTGAAATATCATTGCACACAAACTGGATTGATTACACGGTAACTCAAGGATACAACGTTTATCCTGCTCCTTCAGACCGAAACTTGGTTAAGTCCGCTGTTACTGACACGACTGTCACTCAGTATGAATTCCGGCGCTTTCAACTTGGCCATACGATGGATTATATACTGAGGAGGGGGGAGGAACTCACCTGTTATTTTCGGGCCGACAGTACCAGATATCTCAATTTTTATGAGTGGTGGAACCCGCAAATATACATTGCCAACAGGATTCTTGCGAACCCTGACAAAATGCTTGAACATGACAAACAGACCTCTGCCGCTGGATCGGGGCACCACTACAAACGGCCCGGAAATGTCCATTGGCACTATGCGCCCAACCTTACACTCGGCTATGGCGATTATCAGGATGGCTATTGGGCGGACAACGGGGTCTCGCAGGCCCTTGCCGGCATTCAGGCGCAGACAACCAATGGTTTTTCCATATTTGAGGTAAAAACACCGTGGCCCATTGTGGGTAAGAATGGGACAGCGCAGGCGAATCTGGCGAATCTCACCGGCATTACCGATGGCGCTGTGGCGAGATTCAGGACCTCTGGCGGCCAGTCTGTGCGTGTGTATACCGCATATAAATATCCAAACGCGGACAGCATTGCCTGGGGATCGCCGGTATATACCGCTGCAACGGATGGGGACCATACGGTTGATTTTACCATGAAGGTTTACGGAACGTATGGCTATCTGATCAAATTTGAATTTGCCGCTCCAGGAGCGGTGCTTGAGAGTCTTACCCTTGATACCTGGGGCCAAGTATGGCCGGCCTCGCTTCCCATGGCGCTTACCTCTGCCACAACAATGACCTATACGCACAGGGATGTAGCGGGTTTCCAGACCGTGCCCGGGGTGGTTTTTTATGATACTGTGCCTGCATCACCTATCCATATCAAACCACCGCGAGGATCAAAGATTAAATGGTTTAGTGCGGGCGCCTCTTTCAATATGCGGAGCAGGGCCGCGGTTATTCTTTATTCTCTTGACGGCCAGATCTTTGATACGCTCTGGAGCAAGGTACGGTCGATTACAGACAATTTTGAGACTTCTCATTGGATGCTTCAGTACGACAGTGTTAAAGTTTTTGACCAGCCGGTTAGCGAGGTTTGGGTGCGCATGATTGAACCGAACCCGGGCGCCTATGGTTTCCGTTCAGCGCGTGTCTACTGGCATTACGAGGAATATGACAGGCCGTTTACCAATGACCAAGTTGCTTATGCTTATTCTGATGCGAATTATTCGTACGGCGGCGTTACTCTTGTGTCCCAGCAGACGCTTTCTGACCAGGGAGAGACTTTCTCGGTTGCCGGCAGTCCCCCGGGGATTCGTAAGCCTTATTCCATTTCCCTGGGTATTCCGAGCCAGTTCACTGGAATAGAGGATAGACTTTGTTTTGGGAATGCTATGGAATTGTGCGTCTTCCCCAATCCTTTTAATCCAAAAGTTACAATCAGTCGAAAACAGCAGGGATCGGAGAACCAGGATGTCTCGGTGAGGATATTCGACATGCACGGCAGGTTGGTTGATCTGTTTGCCTCGTGTTCCCGAATTCTTAGTTCCGGCATAACCTGGGACGCTTCCAGACAGCCGTCTGGGATATATGTGGCCCAAGTGAAGGTTGGAGGCAGAGTGTTAACGAAGAGCCTTGTTTTGTCCAGATAGGCCCTTGCTGGGCAGGGACAATACAAGCTGGTCTTGAACAATCTTTGCATGGTCGCCGGGATTGTGGCCAACGTATTTTCTGAACATTTTCTGGAAATTGACCGGATCGCTGATTCCCACTGCTTCGCCCGTCTCGCGGGCATTCATGGCCCCGCTTTTCAGCAGCGCTTGGGCCTCTTTCATCCGTATTGTTGTCTGGTAGGCTTTTGGGCTTTTTTCATACAATTCCTTGAATTTTCTGATAAAATATTTATGGCACACACAGCAGGTGCGCGCCAGAGCATGGAAATCAACAGTCTCGTGGAAATGCGCATCAATATATTGCCGCGCCTCTTCGAACAGAGAGATGTAATAGTCTTTTCGCGTGCGCTGACCCCTGACCGGTAGGGGGTAAAACCGGACAGCAAGAGATGACTGGGTCATCAGATGGCTCACGGGATCAGCTGTAAAACGGAAAAAACGGCCAGGCTGCGCCTTGAAGGCCACAACAGGCGTCTCTCTTCGTTCCATGACCGCTACATTGAACGTGCTGGGCCGGGTCCAAAGCTGGAAATGGGTTAATTCGATTATACCGTCCCAGAGGAATAGGGAATAATAGACCGGGTGCCTGAAAAAAATGGGTTGGGGATCGGGATAGGAGAAAATCTCGGCACCATCAATATTCAAGACGAGAAGCGCACCGGTCTGCCGGACTACAATGCGGGGCCTTTGGCCTGTTACGGTTGTAGAGAAGAGAGTGGCTTCCCTCCGGCAAAAAGAGACAAGTGTATTGCCAATCCTGGTTCCGGCAGTGTCAATGTCCAGATAATATCCGTTTTCGAATTTTGCAAGCAGCGGGTCCCTGGTCCATACATGGCTGAGCGCAATGGTGGCATTTCCTTTTCTGGACGCAATGGTCTCAATGACGAGTTCGACATCATTTTCAGGAACGGTTACGGTCACGGGAAATGTCACGCGTACGTGGGGCATGCGGTGTTGTATATGGAGGGGGTGTTTGCACGGCATGTCCGCGACCAGATGCCATTGACCTTTGTTTCGCACAGCAGCCGCACATATATAGCGCTTTCTTTTTTCAAAGAAAAAGGGGTTTGGCGAGTGAAAGGCGTTTTCAAGGAGCTGAAGGATTGATTGCATATAGAAGGAATCGTGTTCCGCAAAGCCGATTAATTCATGAAAATGAAGATTGAAGGACACAATCTTGAACTGTGAGTCGAGCATGATAATGGGCGTCTCTTCGCTGCGATAGAGGCTCAGGAATTTTTTCGTTATGGGGGCATTGTAGTTCTGTGGCGTTAGAAAGACCAGGGCCCGAGTTTTTCCGACTGTGGTGAACCAGGAGGAAAACGAATAGTGAAAAAGTCCCATGTCGCTGATAAATGAAGGATGGATTCCCTGTACGTAGAGCTCGGGAGGACACACGGTTTTCCACGGTAATGAAGAGAGATTGAGATAGCGGGCAGTAGAGGGGCCAAGAGGGCGCACAATACTGGAAAGTGGTTTTCCAATTATTTTTTTTCTGGTACATTTAAGCCATCGTTCGGGTGCAGGGGAGGAATCGTGTATCACGCCGCTTCTATCCACAAGAAAGGTTATCATTGCTGGTGAATGGATGGTTGCCAGCTTAAATATTATACTACCCATGATCTACAATATAGATAATATTTCATTAAAAAGTGAATATCTACCTATTGTATTTTGAATTTTATTATATACAAAGTTATATTTAAGCGTTATATTTATGATGGCCAAAGGTTTTGCTCATGGATTGGTCATTTTTTTATGAGTAGAGGAGGGTATTTTGAAAAAGAATCATCTGTTTCTGCTTTTTGCCTTTGGATTTCTCAGTACAGGCCTGTATGCGGCGCTTTCGACGCACAGTTTTACGGATAAAGCTGACCGTGGAAGTCATCCGAGTACCATTACCTATGGAAGCGGCAGGCTGATTTTTAATCTGTCGGCAATAAGCGGGGCCACGGTGTACCGCGCAATTTTCGGTGTGCCAAGAAAATACGCAAGCGGCGGCGGCTATCCAAGCAGTCTTTATGCAACGGCCAAAACCATACTGATCTCAAAAGCAGGCGACACGCTCCAGATAATGGGGCCGCGGTATATGAGCTTTGATGCAACTCAGGCGGTCCAGGAGGCGCTTGCGACCAGTGACCGTTGCACCCTGACAGTTGCAAGCGGCCCTGGCTTTTATTCCTATGGCGGCATGGCAACACTCGACGTCACGTGTAATCTGGCGGCTGATTCCGCGCTTGCGCAGGCGGACAGTGCTTTTGCCCGTTTTGAAAACGGGGATGTTATGATTACGTATAAAGAAGTGGACCCGCCTTTTACAAGCGAAAGCATTACTTGCGACCAGTACAACGCCTATTATAGCGCCCATTTTTCCCGTTCAAACGACAATGCGGATTGGAACGGCGGGGTACAGAAAATCCGTTACCGCATTTATCGTTCAACAGAGCCGTTAATTTCTGAAAATGCCCTTGCCAATGCAGAACTTGTTGATGAAATAACTCCTTTGAGTTGCTGGGACGCTTCGTATTATGGTTCTGGGAACTGTACTGGTACAAAAACCGTGCCTCTCTATCCAGTGGACAGCCTCCAACTGGCGTCGCCTAGTATTGGCATATATGTTGATCGGTACAAAGGGAATGGCAGCCAGACGCTGTATTACTTTGTGAGCCACACGGTTGATGGCGCGGAAGATTTCTCGACACTGACAGAGGGAGTCAACGCAACCAACAGCGTCGAGGCCTCCACCGGCACAGGCATGGTAGTGCTCAGGGAAGTCCAATCCAACGTTACTTTTCAGTATAAAGAAAATGCCACGCTCAATTATTACGTCAAATGGGAATGCCCGCCAAATTGCAATACGCCGAGCAAGCCTTTGGATTACCTGGTCGCTGTCCCGCCGAACGTTATTGCCAAACCCATGGCGCAGGTATCGCTGCATTGCTGGGGCGGCAGCATAAACTCGTGCTATTGCGGATGGTTCCGCGAGAACGAGGGCGGGCTGCTCATTTCTACAAACCAGTACCCGTATGACTGGTGGACCGCGTATCATGAGAATTCGGGCACGTTCAAGCCTTTTACCGAAGGCACTGTCCAGCCGTACACCGAAATCCGGTACCTCTCGTTCATCTTCGACTTTGCAGTACCCTCATACAACATCGATCCGGAACGGATAATGGTTGCCGGAATCTCCATGGGCGGGGCAGGCGCTTCGCTGTGGGGCCTGCGCAGCGGGCACATTTTCTCGAACATCTACTCGTGGGTCGGCGTCCATATTCCAAAGGAGTCGCCTACGTTCACCGGTTCCTTTGCAGGCAGCTACGGCGACACATCATGGCACTGCAAGTATTCAAACGAGGGACTTGAACGGTTCGGGTATCCGGTCATTCATCCAGCGGACAATGTTGATGTGTGGGACTACTGGGACAATACCAAATGGCTCAGCGCCAATATCGCGACCGAAACGCCGTGGATGTCCCATTCGAACGGCACCAACGACAATGGTATTGGCTGGCCTCAGGCATGGAAGAATGCGCAGTCCCTTGTTTCCTCCAAACGCGGTTTCAACTTCCACTGGGGAGTGCAGGGGCACTCGACGACTGTTTCATACATTACCATCAATTATCAGAAGAACAAGTCGTATCCCGCCATTACCCGCGGGTCGCTCGATGATTCCCTTGGCAGCACGCCATGGGCCCACGATTCAACAGGGGACATCAATCCCTATATACGCTGGGACCCGGCCACGATCGTTGACGAAAGCGACAGATGGGAAATGGCAGTATGGCTTGATGCAGGCGCGAGCCAGGCAACGGAAACCGCTGACATAACGCCCAGAAGGCTCCAGCAGCTCATGCATGGCGCGGGATCAACGTATACATGGGAATTTGATGAGGGCGCAACCGTGGTCAGCAGCGGCGCCGCCACTGCCGATGCCAATGGCTTTATCACCATCACGGGTTTGACCCTCTCCAAGACCCACCGTACGCTTAAGATCAACTGTGATAATTGTATTATGGGTGCCAGCCGGGTAGACGCTGGAAAAGGGAAGACCTCAATAAGCGTGGCGCCGAACCCATTCAACCCGGTCACTAACATAATAATTACGGATTACGGATTACAGATTACGAATCCCGCATTAAAAATATTTAATATCCGAGGGGATTTGGTCGCTGATTTAACGGATTTAATCCGTAATTCTAAATCAGTGGGTCGTAATTCTATTCCCTGGGATGCTGGCAAGCATCCAAGCGGTATTTATCTGGTGAAGTTTACCAACGGCACAAAGACGCTGATACAGCGCATGGCCCTTGTGCGTTAAATAAAATCTTGGGGGTACAATGAACACTTTCTCTTGGTCTGCTTCGATTGCCGTATTTCTTTTCATTTGTTGCGCACCTCTGCACGCAACTCGGTGGCTGCTGGTTGATTTCGGTAAAGATTCCGCCTCAACGACTTTTGGTACCGAGTATCCCACGTGGAACCAGCTTCTTGCTCCTGCGGGCGCCCAATATGCCGACCCTGACGGTGATACTGCGCACTGGGGGATCAGCACACGATCCTTTGCCGGGGTTAAAGGTGCAACGCCTATCACGTTTAAGCGCGGGCACAAGGTCGTGGCGACATTTTATAATACCTCTGGATCATCTGTCAGCGCAGGTCCCAGGATCAGTTTCACGGACCAGGACAGTTGCTCGCAAACAGAGACCTTTGATACGCCGTGGTACGGCATGTACTGGGAACAAAACGGATATACCGGCAGGTCCATTCCCGGTCATCAGACTGGTGAGATCCATTTTAATATAGCTGATTCGGCCTGGCTCCTTGCGTATCTGCAGGTCCCGAGTGTGGGCGACCATTATTGCGTTGCTATTGCCAGATGGAACGTGGCGCTTGTTCTTACAAAGATCGAACTGACGGATGAGGTTGATTCAATCGCACCTGAAGCGCCGGCCAACCTGCAGGCAGCCATGATTTCTCTGTCACAGGGATCCGGCAATTGCGGGATACAACTTACCTGGGACGAGGCAATTGACCTTCCGGGCGGAGACGCATATACCGCGGGCATTTCACGGTATTTTATCTATCGAAACGGAGAGTTTTACGCTTGTCTTAATGGTTATTGGCTGAATTACTGGAGAAAATATCCTCCTTTGCGCTACCGGGACATGAGCGTTGCGCCCAACACCCATTACACATACGAGGTCACGGGGGTCGATCGCGCGGTCAATGGCATGTATGTGACGCATTACAGCACCAGCAGAATGGGCAACGAAAGTCCTGCTGCTATGGTTGAGATCACAACGCCCAGTTTCTCAACCGGCAACCTGATCAATCCCTATGATGAGATTGCCTACCAGGGTGCATTCAAGCTGCCCTCAGGAGGAACTAATTATCGGTCATGGAATTATGCGTATGAAGGTTTGGCCTATTTCCCTGATGGCAATCCAGGTTACGATGATGCATTAGAGCTTCCAGGCTCGCTCTATGGTATTGGCCATCCTTATTCAATGAATGTTTCAGAAGTCAATATTCCATTACCGGTTGTTTCGAGTACATTGTCCCTTCTTCCCCGCGCAACCGCCTTAAAACCGTTTACTGACGCTCTTGGGCTCATTTTTGGCGCAGGGGTCATTCATGCGAATTCGTTTACCGGCATGGAGTATCATCCGGGCCATGACGCCATAGGGGAAGGTATATACGTGGGCTCATGCGGAACAGATTATAGTCCGCCGTCCAGCTTTGCAGGCCATGGCGCATTCAACTTGGACATGACCCAGGGCTATGGACCGTGGTATATTGGCGCAATGCCGGGAGATTCGGGTAAAATTTCACCTGCGTTGTCCTCAAAGGTCATTTTCCCGGCACCTCAGGACTGGGCTGATTCCATGACAAATGGCCGTTCGCTCATTTTGGGCCGCACACGCGTAAGCGGCGTTGGCGAACCGTGCGCTGGGCCGAACCTCTACGCGGTTGCGCCATGGGAAAGCGGAAGCCTTGCGGCTGACAGTACCGCGCTATTGGCCACACGAATGCTTTCATACGCACCCATGCCTGACACGGGCATGCGGTGGATTGTGAATTTCAATATGATTACCGGTTTCAGCGGCGGTGCGTGGCTTTCATCGAATGGGAAATCGGCCATTGCCATTGTCGGGAAACGCAGCATTGGGGAAGACTGGTATGGAACAGACGGCGGCATTCTCCAGAGCGGGGCGTGGGGAAACGATCTGGACTGGCCGCGTACCCAGTGCGGTCCGTGCGGATCAAAAGGACCGCATTCAACTGGTGAGAAAAAATGCATGTATCTCTATAATCCTGAGGATTTAAACAAAGTTATAAACGGCCAGATGCAGCCATGGGATCCCCAGCCATACATGATTTGGGACATTACGGACAGACTGTACCGGAATCAAGGTGGAGATATCGCTTTTGACCGTGAAAGGGGATATCTCTATGCCATAGAGGAAAATGGTGAGGGTGTCAATGGCCCAAGCCTGGTCCATGTGTGGAAGGTGGCGTCAGAAACAACAGCTGCGGACAAAACGCGGGAGACAGCCTTGGCAGAGGCTGTTATGCAGGTATTTCCCAACCCGTTCAACCCGAGTATGGCCATAAAAATTGCACATAGGGACCCTGGAGCAGTGAATGCTGAGGTAAAGATTTATAATGTCCATGGAAAACTTGTTCAAAAGCTGAAGGCTACTGGACATCAATTGGCTACCGGTATTACCTGGGACGCTTCAAACCTGCCGAGCGGAACGTATATACTGCGCGCTGAGCTTGGGGGGAATGTGTATACGAAACAGGCGGTATTGCTGCAATAATCAGTGTCCGCCGAGGTTTTTCTGGACAGCCGCGTATGGAGCGCAGGGGATGTGTTTCATGGTTTTGCCTGCAAGCGCCATGCAATGGTTCCCTGACCCGAGATTTTCAGCTGTTGTGCCGTGGCTTTGACTGTAATATCGGCGAAGTTGCTTTTTTTAAAGTTATTTTTAATAAAATCACGTACCTTCGGCTCAAGTGCATTTCTGTTTACCAGGAGATCCGGGGCAATTTCAATGGCGCCTTTCAGTTCCAGGGGCTTATCGGACAGGCCGGATTCGCGCTTCATCTGACGGATGGTTTCGTGTGTGTGGAAAAGAAGCGGCAGTTCGCGACAACCGGTAAATGCGATGGTTAATGAGGCAGGCGACACATGGAGAACAAAATCCGGTATTGTAACGCGCATGTCCGCGTCATGGTATTCAAATCGCAATGATTCATCGGGTCCCAATGTGAGATGTGAACAGTCCTCAGGGGGATTTTGAAGCGGCGTTCCTTTGAGCGGGCAACTGGTTTCGGTGAACGACCAGGTATCCCCTAACATTTCCTTTGAAAAGTACCCGGCTTTTGCTTCCATGTTCATACCTTCTACCAGGAGGGTGCGCCGCGCTGTGCCAGGGCCGGATTTGACAATGGTGATCCGGTCTGTAATGGTGCCGTTTATTTTTGGCTGGTGTGTCCAATCTTCGAGCGGGAGCGGCCGGGGTATTTTTCTTGGGACAACATGCAATGTGTCCGCTATTTTGTAGTCTGCTGGATGATATGAATAATTGAAAAAGAAGTCATCACCACCAACCATGTCAAAGTCGCAGGTCCGGGTGTACATGTCTCCATAGGTATTGATCAGAAAGATAGTTGAACCCGTGGCGCTTATGGCCGTGGCAATAAACCTTCCTTTGAACGGACCGCCGACTTCGTAACTGAAGTCATTGGGCAGCCAGGGGTCAAGATAGATGATATGCTGGCCATTACCTGTGAGCATGTAGATATTGGTGACACCCATGCCCACATCGTATCTGCCACCGGTGAATGCGTGGTAGTATTGGTCTTCGACAGGGGAGAGAAAGGATAGAGCGCGTTTTTCGTATTCTGCGGGAATTGCCATGCCTTTGGCCATACGGAAGGGCGCCCCCCAGTGTTTGGTCCAGTTGAATTTGTCCGGGTCTGCAAGCGCGTTGAACATTGTATAAATGGCGCCTGTCGAATCGAGGGCAATGAAGATGTCGCTGTCCACGTGTATTTCCCTGGGGCAGGAGAGGCGTTTCGGAAGCGGGCACACGGTCCACGGGCCTGCTTCGGGACCTCTCTTTCTCAACCAAACAGTACGGCCATCCAACGCAAAATCATAGATACTATTGTACGTCGATGGTTTTTCCTTGAAAATTATTTTGTCGGGCAGATCTTTGGGCTGCGCAAAGATGGAGGCGCAGGACAGGGCGATGATAAAAAAAGAAAACCGCATGGATAGTGAAAAATAATATCCAGTGGTTTTCTATCAATAGTGTTTTCTTGCAGGCCCGCGGACCTATTGGCCCAGGGTTTTGTTCAGAGTATCTCCATTAGAATTTGATACTGTAATTTGTTGACCATGGTAATCTGGAAAGTTATTTTAACATAGAAATATAGTAAAAAAAGTACGAAAACAATGGCGCGTAAGAAAAAAAAGAGCGATTTTGCCGCCCGTATTGATTCTCTTTGGCCAGCTAATTCCATAGTGGGAATTCTTGTCTATGATAAAGAAGGCCGGATTTGTTATGCCAACCGTTTTATGGCCGGAGGCCTCAATATCTCCGTAGGCTCATCCCGATGTCCGAAGGTACAGTCATTTATACACGCGGATATTGGTTCAACAGAAACCGAAATCCGGCGGATGCTTCAAAACGGCGGCAATGGCACCTGCACAATCCCATCGCACGTCAATCCCGCAAACCCCCGGACGTTTGCGTTTGAAGAGATGTGTACCGGCATGCCCTATGTTTTGGAAGTTCATCCCTTCGACACGGGCCATATGATAGCGTTATTCAGGCCTATCTTCAACCGTACCTATCGTTTTATCGGTCAACTTTCATCTGATGCCATTGTGACCGTTGATCAACGTGGCCGGATTCTTTCGTTTAGTGAATTGTTCCAATGGATGACCGGTCTGGACCGCATAAAACTATTTGGCAAACCCTTGAACAATTTTTTCCGGACCAAACCTGTTGAAATGGCGTTTGCGCAGCAAAGAAAAATGGTCCAGGAATTAACAGAATCTGAACGTGCCAATGTCAATTCCTGGCAAGAATTGTTCAATGTTACGCCTGATCCTGGTTTTTTCAAGTCTGGTTGGAAAGTTGACCAAGATACCCGTATCTCGCGGTGCACAGGTGGCGTAACAATAGACAATACTGGTGTGACAGGGTTTCTTGCATTCGGCCAGGTCCTTGACCATTTCCGTAACGATCTGCGTTGGGAAGCTGAAGTGTCGTTTAACCAACGGTGCGCACTCGGTTTTTTCTTCAATGGTACCATGGAATATTCCGTCTCGTCAGTTGGCACACCGGACATTGATGGTTATTTGGTAACGATACATAGGGGGTTTCCTAATGGCATGCCATCGCGGGTGTTTCTGAAGCGATGGTGCAATGAGCTTGTGCAAAAGAAGATTAGTCTCCCGGCAGGGAAAAATAGGATGTTGCTCGCAGCGGAAAAGGTCGGCGGTATATTCAGATTTTTCGTCAACGGCCGCAGGGTCCTCGAATATGCTGATCCGAATTTTATTCGCTATGGACTCTCTTTCCACTCGGGCCTTTTAGTTTCCGCCTTCCCATTGAATATCTACTCGCTTAAACTCCTGCAACGAAAGAGCCTGGTGAATTATGCTGCTCAGCAACCAAGGAATTTTGACGTTGTGTTCCGCAACAGGCCTGATCAGGTTTTTGAGGCTGAGATATTCAACAGAGGTATCAATAACACCCTGGTCAGGGACGTGTATCTTAGACGTGTCACAGAACTCCGGAAGACCCAGAGGGAAAAGGAATTGCTCCTTCAGCACAAGGAGCTGGCGCTTGGTCAGATCAACCAGGAACTTAAGATCGCCTCTTCAGTGCTGAATAGGCTGCTGCCCCAGGAATTCCCGAAACAGTCAGGTATCACTTTTGAATCTTACTATCAACCGTCGGGTATTGTCGGCGGCGACTTGTACGATGTCTTTGTGACAGAGAATGGCCAGGTGATTATCCTGCTGTACGATGTTTCTGGTCATGGCGTACCCGCGGCGCTTGTCTCGGTCATGTTCAAAACGCTTTTTCAGAAGCATTTCAACGAGAAGAAAAATCTGCTTGAGCAGCTGTCGCTTATCAATTCAGAAGTATACAAGACCGTGGGCGAGGCGGATCTGAACCTTGAGCAGGGCATGTTTATTACTTTGTTTTATGGAAGATATGATCCGGCAACCCGTGTGTTGACCTATGTGGGAGCGGGCATGCCGTCGCCGCTGGTCTTGCAGACAGAGGGATTGACGCTTCTTCATACCAAGGGACTGCCCCTTGGTATCAATAGTACGCTGAATTCCAGCGAACAGTCAGTTGTTCTCCAGCCCGGAACAAAGGTGGTCATGTTCACAGATGGCCTGTACGAAATATTTAATACCGACGGTGCGCTCTACGGGTCACCGCGCATGGTCGAATTTATCAAAGCGCGCCAGCATCTCCCCTTGAAGGAGATGTTCAAACAGATCATTGAAGAACAGAAGAGTTATATTGGGAACGTGGCGCTTAAAGACGATGTTTCCATGCTGGGCATGGAGATAGAGACGGTATCCTGATATTTTTCGGAATGCCCCCCATGCAATTGGTTAATTTATTTCACGAGCACGGCTTTTTTGACCAGCACCTTTTTATCCGTCACTGCCTTGATAACGTATATGCCGCCGGGCTGGTTCGATGCATCCCATATCGCTCGTCCATTGACCAATTGCTGCGTTATGTCCGTGATCATCTGGCCGTTGGTGTTATAAACTCGCAGAGACGTACATTTGTATATCCCTGCCACGGAAACCATTACGGCCGGGTTGAACGGATTGGGATACGTTGCCAGCAACTGTCCACTATGTGCCGCACCAGAGCTTCTTTCGTTAGCCAACGAGCTATCTGTTTTTACATAGTAGGCATGCACAGCTGGTTCGCCGCCAAGAGCAAAGCTAAGATACACATACATGATCCTGGTTTGCGGATCAAAGCAGGCGCCGGACATTGAATGATATATTTGAGTATTGCTGACCGGATAGGGCCACTCGATCTTGTTAAATGAAGACGGCTGGACGCTTCCCAAGGTCTGATTGCCCAGCGCAGCATCTCCCAGTTCCTTGAGATCATAGAAATACCAGTTGTCTTCAAGGTGGGGGTCAATAGTATTGCCGCCATAATCGTATCCGAGCCTGCCGGTCCCATGCTTCACAAAAGCAACAAACCCTTTCTTATCAGGAAGATCGATAAATACTCCTGCCCAGCACGTGCTCCCGGTAGTAAACCTTCCATCCCAGGGACTGGGGGGCTGATAAATCCAGATAGTTGAGTTACCAAGGAAATAATTACCGTTTCTGACAGCAGCCTCAGGATATATATATCTGAGCACTTCGACCAGATCCAGAGTATCTTTGGCTGTATCCGGTTTTTGTATTGCCGCAATTGACGGTCCGCAGCTTGCAGTCTGAATAATGCTGTAGTCTCCCCCAAAACCCAACGCCAACTCTCTCCCACCGGTGTATAAATCAGCAAATGTTTTGGGAATGTGAGTAATTCCCCGCCAATATGCTTTCCAGCGGGGCACTTCCGGCAGATACCAATACTTGAGGTTTGTGATCGTGCCGTCATCGGCAAGCCTGGTTGCAGTCAGCACCGGGAATGGTCTTCCAGTATAATATCCATTATAATGGGTCCAGTAAAGGATATTAGTGCTGTCGTCCCACCAGAAACCGCCGTTTGCCGTAAGATTTTCACCTGAAACAGTGCTGTCCCAGGCGATGGTCGTCCACTTTTTGACCAGCGTTGCAGTGTTAAGCGCAGAATAGCTGTTGCCTTCTATTTTTGCCAGCTGCGGTAATGCCACTTCGTACAGACATTGAGCATAAGTTCCGGTATTTAAAAAAAACCTTTTAGACCCATCCGGCATTGTGCGCAGCGCAAGCCCACTCGCCACATATCTGTTTTCATAACCAGCCACGGCTGGCAGCTTGAATGATCCAATGTATTCGAAATCCGAGGAGTCGAGAAGCGAGTCCTTGTGTTGAGGTGGAGGCGGGGGTGTTTCCAGCCGCTGTGTTACATATATGCTCTCTGCCCGTACAACGTCTCCGAAAAGCTCGTGTCCTGTAACAGTAGAGCACTGCCATGCAAATGCCCATTTCCCAGGTGTTGACGGTGCTCTGAGGTTCGAGGCAAAATTAAAGGTATCACCGGGAGCAACCGTATGCCCCTGCCCGAGTATAATGAAATACGTTCCCCATGTGTAATTGCGGGTAGGGTTCTGGGAGATGAGGTAAAAAACTTCTCCTCCAGCACCCCAGGTAGATGTACCGGTGTTCTTAAATTTAATCGTTGCCGGAAAGATCTCATCAGTGGTCAATGTGTCAGGGATAACAACAGAAATAAATTGTGAATTAAATGTCGACTGCGCAACGACATTCATGGATAGGAGAAAGGCAAAAGCAAAATTAAGGGCTATTGTTTTCATTGCTCCCCGCTGATTACACGTTTAAATGCCCCTGTTTAAAAAAGACTGGCCATTTTAATGGCCAGTCGTAAAAGTGCTTATTTAACTAAAACAGCTTTTTTTACCAGCACCCTGTTCCCAGCCACCACCTTTATAATATATATTCCGCTGGGCTGTTTGGATGCGTCCCAAGCAATGCCAGAAGATAATTGATGGTTGTCAGTAGTCAGCATTTGAACCAGTTTTCCATGAACGTCAAAAAATATTATTTCTGCCTTCTGTCTGCTGCCAACTGTATTCTTTATTCTAATTGTGGTGCTCGGATTAAACGGATTTGGTGTAAGCTGCAATTCAGGAATACCAACATCCGCGGTAGCGACTTCACTGCCCGTAGTAACGCAGTTACTGCAGTTGAGCTTAAGCGTACGGTGCGTCTTGGACAGGGTCAATCCGGTGATAGTGATGAGGCCATTTGAGTCTGCAGTAACATTGCCGCTGGCGATGACCGTTGCTCCCTCGTTCCATTCCCAGGAATAGGTTGATCCTGCGCCATGTATCAATAGCTGCAGGCGTCGCGGCGTAATGTCCACAGTCTCAGTGGCCTGCGGGGCGCCGCTGATAAGCCACATGCTCATTTCCCATTGCAGGGGTTCGTCAACCACTGTGGACGCATCCCACATGACATAGTTGTTATGATTGCCTGTGGAGTCATGGCCCCATGGGACTGTTCCCAATGGGTTGTTGAGCGAACCGTTGGTAAACACAGGATACGACTGGTTCTTGTGAAAATCAAGATCACTGTAACGTTCGTTCAGATGTCCGAGCACAAGTGCACGCATATTGTGAGCATGTGTACCCCATGTAAAATTATATCCGCGCTTTGTGTCGTGCATTGCGTTGGCATTTTTCCAGGCCTGGGGCCATCCAATGCCATTGTCGTTAGTGCCATTGCAATTGGACATCCATGGCGTCTCGGTCTTAAGATTTGCCGCAAGCCATTTGGTGTTGTCCCAATAATCCCATACATTCACATTATCCTCAGGATGGATTAGCGGATACCCGAACCGCTCCATTTGTTCATTGGAATAAGGGCAGTTCCACGCTGTGTCGCCAAAATACCCTATATATGAACCGGTATATGTCGGCGATTCTTTGGCAATATGAACGCCAACCCACGATATGAGGTGGGAAAAAATATGGCCGCTGCGCATGCCCCACATTGATGTTCCCGAACCACCCATGGAGTTGCCGCCAAGATGGACGCGTTCAATATCAATGGTATATTTAGGAACGGCAAAATCATACAGAAATGAGAGATATCTGGCCTGGGTAAAAGGCTGCACTGTACCGCTGGTCCAGGATTTCAAGGTCCCGAGGTTTTCATGGTAGGCTGTCCACCAGTCGTATGGATACTGGTTTGTAGAAATAAGCAAGCCGCCTTCATCCGCCCTACACCACCATCCCCAATCACCATTGAGGTTCCCGCCCCAGCAATGCAGCGACACTTGGGCCATGGGCTTAGGGCGTTTTACATTGGGCGGCAAAGCAACCAGATAGTCGTATGGAGAGTTTGGCATATTGCAGTACGGTGGAGCCTCCCAGCGTACATAGTAATAGAGGGTACAGTTGGCCGTATATTTGTAAGTCACATTGAATTGGGCTTCACGAAGCAGTACCATGCCGTGCCCGCCTGTTTCAACAACACTGTTGGTTGCGTTAACGTTTTGCGCAAAAGTGGAAAAGTCCTCTGCGCCATCAATAGTATGGCTCACAAAATAATAAAATGTCTCGCTGGTGTTGCCATTATAACGGTCCACGTATATTCCTGTGCCGGGGGTGGCCAGAACAAGGCTATCTACCGGATACCGCGGCACGATCCGGTCCCCGGTTCCGCAACCGCCCCTGCCCCAGTATGCAGCGTCCCAGCATGAGAGCGGCTTTATCTCATCCACAAGTTCGGCTAAGCTTAGTGCGCTTTCTGAAATTAGCGGCTGAGTTGACCGGTAGATGCGGTAACGGATCTTTTCGATGGCGCCAGACCAATCAGCGCCTGCATTGGAGGAAAAACGGGCGTTATATTCAGCAAGATATTGGGCGCAGGTTATTGAATCAGAAGTAAAGGGTGGATTCACCTCCTTAAAAATGATCATGGCATCGCCATCTTTGAAACGGGCCGATGCACTGTCCACCTGCGTAATAGCAGTAACAGCAGACCTGTTGCACATAACATCCAGTGAAATCATTGCACCATCACCGCCAAGGCCTGCTGCACTGGATACGGTCAGTGTACAGCGTGTTCCGCCGACATTGAGCGCCGACTGGACGGCCGCAGTTGCATCAAATGTACGATATCGGGGAGACATCAATTCAAGTGCATTGCCCGCTTTTGAAACAATAACCATGTCCTGGGTTACATTGTCATTAGTGTTTTCAGCATCATCGTTACCAAGATTCCCGTAACGCCTGTTCGGATCAAGAATAGCCCGGTACACGGCTGCACCACTGATTGCAGAAAGATCGATTATAACCCGCCCATTTGAATAAGTAAGGGTGCTTGGATGGCTGCCCCGGCCTGTTTTGTTAGTGAAGCTGTGTGTTGACAGCGCTGCCTGTGAAACAGAGGTAAGCGCCAAAAACACGATGACTGCGATGGCTGTTCTCATATTTATTCCCCTTTTCATTTAAGGTTCCCTTTGTTTACACTATATATTATACGCTTAAGTATAAGCAATGCGGTACAGCCAAATTCGCCTGCATGGGGGTAAAAATTCGCCTTTTTACTCAAATTATTGTATTTTCTCTGTGATGCAAATCCTCGAAAACCTGAAAAAAACCTATAATCCGAATTTTTCCCTGCTCTTAGTGAATAGGAAAGGAATAATTCAGGACGCCTCCCTCAATTCTGAACACAGCTTTGTGTATGGCCACGATGATTTCATCAAAAAGCCTCTGCAGAACCTTTTCAGACCGCTTGGATTTTCTACTGGAAAATTCCTCAAATTGGCAGACATTGCGGAAACAGAACCTTGTCCGCTGGATATGTATGTCCAGGTTTCGCATCCAACTGTTACCGGAGAGAGTTGTATCTTTCATTACACATTTTCTTCATGGTTTGTTACCGGGAACAAAAAGCACACTGTCATTTCGCTTGCACCACATACATATAACTCGCCGATTGCACAGGAATTGCTGACTCTGTATCGTAGCGAGAATGTACCAACCATCCTTCTGGACTCCGGTTATAGAACCGTATCATATAATTACCATTTTCACGAAATCCTTAATTTCATTGATGATGACACATTTTATAATAAATCAGTCATTCCGCTGCTTGAAAATGAATATCAAAATCCCAACCCATTTCTCCATGAGAGAAAAACCCGCCACATCCAGGAGATTGCCCTTGGCAAGGGAAGTTCCTGGCAGACAGCTTATGATTTTTTTGAAAACGGGGTTCCAAAATCATCTGAAGCAGCTGGTTTGCATGGAAACCACACAGTTAGCATGACTAGGCTCCGGGATTCAGTACTGTTCGCACGTGCATCTGGTATCGCACCCACAGGGCGTTTTGCGCCTCCGGTTCTTACCAGTGTGCGCGGATTCAATACCGCTGAGCAGGATATTGAAATAAATCTGAAGATCAATGGAAAACGGCAATGCAGTATTACGCTTATTCCGGGGCATCCTCTGGTCAGCAACAAGTCTTTGTTTAAATTCGATGCAGGCTATCACGTGGACATAGACGTCAGGGACCATATCTTCATCTGTTTCTGGAGACGTTCCGCCCCGCTGTTCTCCTGCACGGTGAAAAGCACGATGCCATTAGTGTCACTGCGAAGGACAGGCGCGTATTTTGAATTATACTGTGATAAAAAAAAACTGTTTGATTATGCGGATCCGAGGCCTGTTTTCAACCACCTCGCGTCGCATATTTCAGCATACATCTGGGATGGTGAAATGGAGATGACCCAGCTATCAGTTAAAACCAGGCCTACAGCGTTCAATATCGAAGAAATGGAAGAGCAGGACCCGCAGATCGTGGCATTCGCCAATGCGCCTGATAAACCTTTCAAATTTTTGGCCGAGCCTGTCAGTTATTGCGGCATTGAATCAGCCCTGGCCGTGCGGTTTTTTCCCGTACCGGTCTTTACGCACAAGGGCAAAAAAGACTATTACCTTTCGCTGTTTGAGAGTACACGCGAGTATATCCAGAAAAACTATTTCCGTTCCATCGATTTTCATAGCCTTGCGCGCCAGTGCTGCGTCAGCCACAAACATTATATTAAAAAATTTAAAAAACTGTTTGGGCTCAGTCCCAAGGCCTATCAGACCGATATCCGCCTGAAAGAAGCTCACATGCTTTTGAGAGGTCATAAAATGAAAGTGGTGGAAGTGGCCGAGACCGTGGGTATCGACGATCCAAAAAACTTTCAGAAGATGTTTAAAAAGCGATTTAAATGCGCACCGGGAGAACTCGGTCAAAAAGAAAAAGCCCTGTAGGAACGCGCATATATCCACGCGGTTTGATATTAGCAATGCAGGCCATGACGCTTATTCCCGAATTCTGATACTTCCCAGCCATGTTTCGCACAATTGTGTCCACACAGCCACATCAGGCATGCTGGTCGCAAGACCAGCGCCATGTCCTCCGCGCTTGAATAGATGCAGCTCGCATGGGACATTGTTTTCGCTTAGAGCCAGGGCAAATAGGAGACTGTTTTTCGGCGGAACAGCGGGGTCGTCGGCAGAGGTCCAGATAAATGCGGGCGGCGTCTCTGCTGTTACTTGTTTTTCGTTTGATAACAGGTCGAGAAGTTTTTGGTCCGGATTATTGCCTAGCAGGTTTGAGAAAGAACCTCTGTGTGTGAATTCTCCAAACGAAATGACTGGGTAGCAGAGGATCATAAAATTTGGTCTGCAGCTTTCCTTGTCAACAAGATCCTGGGCTTTTAAGTCGCCTTTGTCCCAGTGTGTTCCCGCGGTTGAGGCAAGGTGGCCTCCTGCTGAAAATCCAAGTACACCTATGCGGTTTGGGTCTATGTTCCATTGTTTCGCATTGTGCCGTACCATGCGTATGGCGCGTTGAATGTCGAGCAAAGGGCAGGGGTGGCGGTAGGGAGCAACGCGATACACAAGTTCAAAAGCGCTGACGCGTATGGAATTGAGCCATTGGGCAATAGGGGCGCCTTCGTGAGGCGCGCGTGCGCCATAGCCGCCGCCGGGTATAACGATGACTGCGGGATTGGCTGTGTTGTTTTTGAGCAGATAGGGGATTATTGCTGGGATCTCGGTTCCCAGGGCTGGATCAAAACCCGGGGCGTCCTTGTCCCATAGCCGTGTGGTAGTGGCAGGTATCATGTACTAAATATTTTAAACCCTTGTTATTGTTTTAAAAATACGCATGGCAATTGTATTACGATAGGGAAAATAATATTTTACCAATAAACAAGGGAGAAATTACATGACAGATCCATTGACCCGCAGGGATTTCGTACTGACCGCGGCGCTGGCCGCTACGGCGGCAGCTATTGGCGCTGACGCAGTATTTGCCGGTGATGTCGAAAAGAAAGGCGGTCTGATGTCACATGCACCTTCCCTCGATACCGCTCTTATTCTTTCCACCAAGCGCCGTATTGAGCTGGCAATGCTCCCTGTAATGGAATCCGCCTACGGGTCTGGCAAGATCACGTTCGGGCCTGCTTTTCGTCCCGAACTGAAAACTATTGAAAAGGTCGTCTCGTTTTATGATTATAAAGCGACCGGTATATCGGTGCTCGCGGCCATGGCAGCATCGGGCCATGCACGCGCAGTGGAACTGATACGTAATGTGCTAAATACCATGGAACATTACCGGACTGCGATTTATAATCATGACGTGGAAGGGTATGGACGCTGGACCGTGCCGCTCCGGCGTCTGATTTTCCACGCGGCGCTCGCATACCAGTCGTTGGAAGGTGTCCTGAACGCAGGGGAGAAGGAGAAATTCAGGCTTCTTTTGGAACAGCAGGTTGAGGCGGCGATTGAACACAACAAACGTTTTCTTCCAGGAGTCAAGGACCTTTATCTTACCCGCGTCAACAATCACACGGCCATCTTCATGCAAGGCGTGTATTACGCGGGAAAAATATTTGACCGTCCGGAATGGAGCGCGCTCACGCTTGAATTCGCGGAACGGTTCTATGCATCGGGCCACCCTGACGGATATTGGGAAGAGCACACAAATGAACAGCGCGAAGGCGGGCCGTCGTTGCTCTATACACCCCTCACGGCAGGGTGCCTCTACGATGTTCTCGATGGCCAGCATCATCCACGCGAAAAATTCATTAAGGCGGGGAATTTCTACCGTTCATTCCTGAACTATGACAACGAACACATGCCCTTTGCGGACGAACGGAGCAATGCGATTAAAAAATGGCCCTGTTACGGACTTGCGCTCCATTCGCTCACGCCGCAGGGCCGCGGGTATATCGCTGAAGTCCTGCGCGCCAGGGACTACACGGGCAATGACCCGGAGGAACTCGCGGTCATTTATCACGAACTCGATCTGATGCAGACTGGTCCCTGCGAAACACAGGAGAACCGGAAGGACGGCGAGAACCGGTTGACCCTGCCGCTTGGCGTTGTGCGCAGGAATGGCTGGACAGCGGGCATTTCCGCGGTGTGCGCCCTCAACCGGATGGTGGCCGCTGACAGCGATTATGCGCTTGACCAGCAAACAATGGTCTATCTTTCGCACAAGGACACGGGTGTTGTCCTGACTGGATTCAAATCCAAGAAAGACCCCGCTTTTTCAACGTTCAGGGTTGGCGATGATGCGTACACGGTGAAGACCGGGACGCTTGAGATGGGCAGCGGATGGGCGCAGGCGGTCCTGTTCTACCAGACTTTCACGGCTGGCATCCGGTGGGATGTGCGGAGCGTTCCCAAACTGACGCTGACAGCGGACACTGACCGCGAGGTGGTCACCACCCTGCCTGTGACCGATCTGTCGCGCATCAGGTCAAAGGCCCCGTTTGCCGTGGTCGACTTGAAAGGGTTTTCCCCATACACACAGGAGAATGCGGCGCCGGGCGTGAAAGCGGTCAGGTTCTCGTGGAAGAAACAGCTTGAGATAGAATTCGCCTTACGATAAATGTCCGGCATAGACCGGACCAATGGCTGCCATTGCAGTTAAAAAGCTGTTTGTCTACCCTCGGAAGATACCAGATATACGTTTTTTATTTGATTAGCGTTATCGTCTTTGTCAGCACCTTCCCTCCGGCAAACGCCTTGATGATGTAGACACCTGAGGACTCGGATGAAGCGTTCCAAGTTATGCCAGCGTTGAGTTGTGAATCGTGAGTCGTGAGTTCATAGACACATCTTCCCGAGATGGAAAATATCCGTATGCGCGCATTTTTGTCCATTACTGACGACCCACCTCTCACGGCTATCTTTGTTTCAGGATTGAATGGATTCGGGTATGCCTTTATTTCCGGGCTGACCTCCGGTCCTGGCAATTCCCGCATGGACACGTGCATGGGCGGATCCATATCAGCGCAGGGATAGTTGGGGCCGCGACTTTTCAGCGTAATAGAAGCCACAGCGCCAGAGAGCCTGATGGGTACGCCCGGAATCAGAAGCAACTGCAGACTGTCCACAACGATATCGCCGGAAGCTTCCACTGTTGCAGCGGTTGCGTCTTTAATTTGATACGTAAACGTATCGCCTTCGCACATCTCAAGGCTCTGGAGATTTCGCGGAGTAATATCCACTGTGTATTCTGCATTCTTGTTTGCGCAGTTGGAAGTATTCACAATAGGAATGCTCCAGCTTGTCGTGGTCTCGGTTATCTTTTTGCCATTCAGGACAGTATGCTCAGTTGTGCCCCATTGGACAAAACTCATGTATGTGCGGCTGCCTGTGTCCGGATAGGCAGGATTATTAAATTCGCATCCTTCCATGGCTGGAACATTTGAAAATCCCGGCCTGCTTTCATCCCACCGCATGTAATTCGACATAAGGCTGCCATAATGCGCCGATCCCCAGTTGTGATCACCGTGCCTGACGCCATATCCGAAACAATGCCGGGAATTTTTTAAATAATTCTCGAAAGGCGCGCCTTGATATGGCCATTTAATAGAGCCATCTTCAAACGCATGTCCGCTTGAGATACATCCGAAACTTATATGCGTATTTTCTGAAAGAAACATGACAACGTCGCGCATGTCATACACATTCCGGCCATTAAATTTGGTGACCCAGTCAAGACCAGGATACGCCGGATCATTGAAGGGAAGGAACTTCACCGGGTTTGCCAGTGAATGATGGCCATAGTTTCCCCAAATGGTACCTGCCCACATGGTGTCGCCAACGCCATTAATTCCTGGATTACTGTATTGGGTCATACCTTCGTTTGCCCAAATACTAGTAACAAATGAGGGATAGGCGATGATAAGACCATAGGCCCCGGAAGCTCCCATGGAATTGCCCGTAACATTAAATTTTGGTTCGGTAATATTGAAATGCCTTCGGGCCCATAGAACAGCCTGCATGTGCTTGTACTGCACGTAATTCGCAATAGTGTCCTGCATGGCTTTGCCGCTGGCAACCTGACACCCGCCGTCGTACGCAGCCGGCATATGATGCCCGAAGTACCAGGTGGGTGTGCCGTTATTGCCATAATCCATGTTGCCGTAGTTGGAATATCCTGCGCCGGGAAAATGCGAAGTTATTCCGTCAAGGAATATGCCCGGAGACTTGCCACTGGTGAACATGGTTGCATTGCCATAGTTTTTATTGGATATGGCAAAGGGAAAGGCATTGCCTGTGTATCCGTTGTATACTTCGTGGTCCAGCCACATGATATAATAGTCCCGCTGAAAATCCGCGCTTTCAGGACCAATGCAATACTTCACAGCATCAGGATATTGTTTATACTCAGACACAGGCCCTGTGCTGTTCGCCGTGCTTATCGCAATCTCTTCCGTCCCCCCGGATGAAACCGTGGTAACAGCGTAATATCGCTGAACCGGCGCCTCCTCTTTTACCGTATAGACAAAAAGGCCGGTAGTATCGCTGAGTTGCGTTCCCTTGCCGCTCGTCACAGGCTGGATGATAAACCGGTCTATATACGACGTATCCGCGGGATTGGTTAAAGAACTGTCGCAGTTGTGCATTTCACGAAAATAACTGGACCCTTCCTTTACTTCTTTGATCAGCGTTGCCGAAGCCAGATTGCCCGAGGTAATGGCCTGTATGTGGCGGTAAATCCGGTATGTTTCACCGGTTTGGCCAACATCTTCACACCAGGTCAGAAAAGTCTGGCCTGAACGGAAAAAACCGCTCATGTTCGCTGGTTGCGCCGCATAAATCCCATGAACGGCAAAGCAAAACAGAATGCTGAAAACCAATGAACGCATTGTTCCTCCTTTTTTATTTCACCAGGGTTATCGCCTTTGTCAGCACCCTCTTCCCGGCCCGTGCCTTGACAATATAGATACCTGAGGGCATGCGGGACGCGTCCCATAAAACCCGGCCATTGACCAGTTTTGATGTTACATCCGTCACAAACCGGCCGTTGGGGGCATATATGGCCAACCGTAAGGGTGTCACGCTGGCAATATTACTCTCAATATTGCGTGACGCCCCTACGAAAATCATGACGGCCGGGTTAAACGGATTCGGGCTCGCCAGTATCTCAGGCTCTGACCCTGAACTCCCGGAACAGGCAGCCTCGCTGCCCGCCGAACTGTCTGCTTTTACATAATAGGCATGGATTACAGGGCTTGCCCCATACTGGGTCCGATCGATGGACTTGCTGACATACACATACATGATCCGCGTCTGCTCATCAAAGCAGGCGCCGGACACTGAATGGTCCGTGGTGCCAACCGGGGCAGGCCAATTATATGCGACAAATGATGACGGTTGAACGTCTCCCATTGCCCGGTTGCCAAGCGCTGCCTCTCCCAGTTCCTTGAGATCATAAAAATACCAATCGTCCTCGAGGTGGGCGTCTTGAACGATGCCGCCCCAGTCGTATGCAATCCTGCCGGTAAAATGTCTCGGAAATGTGACATATCCATGCTTATCAGGAAGATCAATGAACACTCCTGCCGCGCATGTGCTCCCATAAGCGAATTTCCCCTCCCAGGGGTTAGGGGGCTGATATGATCCGCTGCCAGCATTAAAATAATTGCCATTCCTGACAGCAGCCTCAGGAGGAGTGATAAAATTGTTATATCTGAGTATTTCGACCAGATCCATGGTATCCTGGGATGTTTCCGGTTTTTGTATGGCCGCAATTGCAGGCCCGTTGCTTGCGGTCTGACAAATACTGAAGTATCCACCGAATCCCAGCGCCAGTTCCCTTCCGCCAACATACAAATCTGCAAATGTTTTTGGAATATGCGTAACCCCTCTCCAGTACGATTTCCAAAGGGGTACCTGCGGCAGGTACCAATATTTAAGATTCGTCACTGTGCCGTCATCAGCAAGCCGGGTGGCAGCCAGCACCGGGAAGGGGCTGCCTGCATAATACGAATTATAATGGGTCCAGTATAGAATATTGGTGCTGTCGTCCCACCAGAAGCCGCCGTTTGCCGTAATGTTCTCGCCTGCAACCACGCTGTCCCAGGCAATGGTTGTCCACTTTTTGACAAGAGGTGCGGTATTGAGTATGGAACCGTCGTTATCCGCAATCCTAACAGGCTGCGGTACTTCAACTTCATACAGGCATTGAGTATACGTCCCGGTATTCAGAAACATTCTTTTAGTTCCATCGGGCATTGTACGCAGGGCAAGCCCGCTTGCTACAAATGTATTATCATACCCTGCCAGGGCAGGCAGCTTGAAGGAACCAATATATTCGAAATCCGAGGAATCGAGGAGCGAATCCTTGTGTGCTGGAGGCGGCGGAGGTGTTTCCAGCCGCTGCGTTACGTATATGCTCTCTGCCAGTACAATTTCTCCGAAAAGCTGATGCGCTGTATTATTATAGCACTGCCATGCAAAACCAAATTTTCCCGGTACATGCGGCGCTCTGAAATTGGATGTAAAATTAAAAGTGTCCCCCGGAGCAACAGGGTTCCCGTGATGCTGGAGAATAAAATACGTACCCCATGTGTAATTATTGGCCGGATACTGGGAATGCAATAAAATATCCGCTATTGGCCAGGCAGTGTCCCCGGTATTTCTCATACAAATCACTGCCGGGAAGATCTCATCCGTGATCAGGGTTTCAGGTATGACACACCTGACGAATTGTGCGTCATAGGCCGCCTGCGCTGGCCTGCCGGTCATTAAACAAAACATGCAGGCGTAGATGAACACAATAACGGTTACACGCACTGTTCCATTTCTCATAGCCCCTCCCTTTAAATGAACGCAAAGTTATTTAAGTAAAGTTATTTTACTTGAATATTTCTGGCCGCCCATGGATAACCTGACAATATACACGCCGCTTGGCTGGCTTGAAGCATCCCAGGTGACGCCGGTTGCAAGTCGAGAGTTGCGGGCCGTAAGTGCTGCAACTTGCGCACCCTGAATGTTACAAATGCTTATGATAATATTTTCCCTGTTCACGGCTGTCGCCTGACCGCTTATAACTATTTTCACAACAGGATTAAACGGATTCGGGTGCACGCTTACCATGCATGAAGTTTCTTTTTTTACAGCATTGTCCGCATAATTATATGCGCCGCCAACGCGATAGATGCCGCTGCTGTAACCTGCAAGAGAAACAGATACATCACTGCTGGACATTAGTAGCGCATTGCCAGTAACAGGCTCGTTTATCGTGGGAATAAAAGGCAGTGTTGCTGAAACAATCTGGATTGAATCCGTAAAATTGCTCATAACCAGATACCAGTATCCGTCCTGGCCTTTTAAAGCAACGCCGCCGGAACGAACCGGTGCCGTGGCAAGAACATGATATTCCGCAGCCTGTGCATATTGCCGGGTCTCTTCAGCAGTAGCGTCCGGTAATACAATAAAAGCTGTTTTTTTATTCAAAAGCTCAAATTTTATATATCCGATATATCGTCCAGGCCAATATACCCCGCTGTTTTGCGGTGTCAGGCTGCCTTCAGAAACAGAAACAGCGCTTTGGTGCATATTAACATACCCGATTTTATCGTCAACATTAAACCAGCGCCCTGACATGGTTGCTGTTTTATTTGTACGGTCAAAAACCAATGACCGTGCGCTATCGTAGACAATGCGCTGCTCGTCATTGAAAACCCAGTTTTGAGTTTTCCAACGGAACTCGTAAAACGATATTGGACTATATATCAGGACACTCTTTTTGTCCGGCAATGCGGCAAAACACGCGGTTTTGGTGGAAACAAAACCTTCATCAAATTCACTGACAGTGCCATAGAGCGCTCCCCAATCCACGCCATGATTGTCAAATGGGTTAAGGCCTGCCTGGCCCATGGACCCCGATTCCCAGAGGCCCATGTGGTCTCCGTTACGCGGGAGTATTGTCCATCCCCCGGTGCCAACCTTGGCAAACCGGTTATCGGTCCTGTTGGCGGTCAGACGGGACAATACCCAGGCCTGGTGGTTGCCGCGGGTGCGTTCATTTAATTCAGCTTCGGACGCAAATCCACCTGTCCACGGGCCGTTTACCCTGTTTATTAAACAACAATTTGCCATAGCCGTCATAAGCCATGAAAAATTACTGACATAGGAATCGGAAAAACCGCACAGATCACCGTTCAGGAATTTTTGGCGCCACTCATAATGCGCAAAGATGCTCCGCTCTAAAGATGCGGCAACCAGATCGTTGTCCATGAATTTTTTGCCTGCATAAAAAAGAAGCTCGGATTGGTGGCCTCGTATATACATTGTCCAATCGAAACCACCGGGATAAACGGTAACGCCATCCCATAACAGGTAATGCTTAAGACAGTGGTCGTACAGATTTCCTACGTTAAAATAATATGTGGATGGAATGGGCCTGCCCTGCGCTTTCATCAAAGTCCATGTCACGCCCATAGTCGCAATAGGATCGAACATGTATGGCATGTCGAATCCAAAATGGTTTGGACCGGTAAAATCAGAGGAAAAATTAATTCCGCGCGCCCATTCATTTATGGGTTTCGGTGGATCGCCAATAAGCCGAAAACTGTCCTGCATGTCCTTGGTTGCGGCAACCTCAACCCAGCATTGCTGTAATGTCCGGAATGTTGCCGTATCCTCAGGGAAAAAAGCGCAGTAGGCCCCGTATGCATGCAGCGGTGTGAAATTATACTCTATGTCTGTATCCGCGGTATCGCCCCATGGATCATAGTCAAATTCAGCACACCCATCCCTTCCAGTCCCAATGCGGTACATCATCTTATCTTTTTCCTGTTGCGACAGGGAATCGGGTATGGACTGGAGTATGATTGCGGCATATTGTCCGCTGCAATACCAATTAGTACTTCTTGAAATTATGTTATGCACTCGCGCCATAAGCGTGGATTTTGAAAGGCCGCTTATGGACGAATCATATTCCGGATCAGCGATGAGTTGCGCAAGAGCCATTGAGTATGCAGGCGCATAGTTGCTGCCCCTGTAGTCCATGAATATGGTATCAGCTTCGTGCCAGAAGCCATTTTCCTCAGCATATCTTAATGCTTTTGACAGAACCCGTGTATAATCTTTTATCGTGGGATAGTCGGCAGGAAGTGAGTCGCGCCACTGCTCGTATGCAGAGCTGAAAACAGTTGACCAAGAAACTAATAACAGCAATACGCAAATAACGTTTTTTTTCAAACCCATATAACAGCCCCTTTCACACTTATAATTATACGCATAAACAAATGGTAATACAACAATATTATCTTTTATTTTACACTTATATTCGTTTTCATTGGTGTCCGGGTAAAAATGACATTTGTCCGGCGGGACAGAGCCCGCCGGTTAATCATCAATGGCGTACTTTCATTAATCGCGCACGGCCGGAGGCTTGATAAAGCCTCCCCCGCCCGGCACTATCATGTGGTACAATACGGGCGGGGCCCGCTTCATTGGATTCCGTAGATTGTGCTGAAGCGGGCGGCCGTGCGACAAAAAAGCAAGAAAAAACCTGAATAACCGGCGGGCTCTGTCCCGCCGGATCATCAGGCTTATGCAATGCCTGTATTGGTTTTAACCGGACACTACTGATTCGTTTTATGAAATATTTAGATATATACAAATCATTGAAAAATGACATCAGATCGGGCATTTACATGCCCGATACAAAACTTCCATCAGCCCTGGAACTGAAGTCACTGTTCAAGGTAAGCACCCGCACTATCCAGCACTCCCTTAACCTGCTTGAAAAAGAGGGCTTAATCAAAGGCGTGCGTTCACAGGGTATTTTTGTCCGGAACACGAAAGATCTTCTTTCGTACGGAAACCTGAAAAACAACGGTCGAATAAGCAAAGTGGGCATCCTGTATCCCCGCTATGCGATGCATACCGTGGGGCTGGCTTATTTCGTCCATATATTCTGGGGTATTCAGATCACTTTAGTAAAAGATAAAATCAGATGCTACCTGATTGAGACAAGAGACAAGAGCATTCCAGAAGTATTCAAAGAAATTAACGCGCTTGAGATCAATGGTTTAATCTGCCTGGAACTTGAAAATGAAACGCTCCAGAAAGAACTCGAGCAGCTGAAACTTCCGCTGGTACACCTGGAATTAGTCAGTTTCCGAAGCAGCGTTCCAATGATAAGCGCCAATCATTTTCAGGGCGGAGAACTCTCGGTCAGGCACTTGCACGGACTCGGACATAAAAAAATACTTTTCCTGTATGCACGGAAAAAAAATGATCCAGACACTGACCCCACTATCAAAATGCGCTGGCAGGGCATTCAATCAGAAGCGAAAAAAGCAGGAATTTCAGCGGCAAAAGAGTCCATTCAGCTGCAGCAACCGCGTAACGAGGAACGCGCGTCTATGGAACATATACTTAAGGCATACCAGGATTGTTCAGGTATCATTATGGCGTGCGGATACATGCTAAAGACAATGAAAAGCATTGTGGAAAACGAGCCCGCCAAAAAGAACAGATCTGTTGATATTGTCTCTTTTGATGAAATTGACTCAGTCCCGGATATTGGCGGAAGGCCGGTTTATTTCTGCGTCTGGAACAATGAATTAATGGGCCAAAAGGCGGTTGAAACGCTTCTTAATTGGAACAGTAGTCGACCGCGGATACAATATCTGCCCATGTATTTGTCCAAGAGCCAGGATGATAAATAGAGCCTGTGTGTATAATGACCAGGGAAATAAAAAAGCGTTCTTTCTTTCGAATGAACGCCTTTTCGGGATATATTGGGAGATTACCAGAGACGATGTTAGTTTTTATACTCCAGTCTGTTGGCCAGGATAATGACCGGACACACGCCAGTGATTTCCCTGAGCAGCCGAAGATTCAAGATTGTTATATTTTTTATTGACATTGTTTCCTCACTACCATCTATCGACCCTATTAAAAAAATACTTTAGGCTTTTCCATAAAGAAAATTGTTCCAACTCGATTGGCATAATTTGCAGGGTCTATTTAGTTAAAACGCCTAACCTCAAGTTAACAAGTTAAATGATTAAGTTTGTTGATATTAAATGAGATACAATATATCTAAAGTAAAATTTAAACTTGTGGCGGGTTTTTTGCATGTCTTGGACCGACATAGGGGTCTAATCCAGGAGTTATTTTATGAATTTTAAAAAGAAAAAGCACAGTTGGTCAAAACCCAGACAGGGAACTACACTAATCTCCTTCAACAGATCTAAGACCGTCCGGAGCAGAAATAAGAAAAAGGTAAAAAGTTCTGGCTCGGGTGACTGGAGGGGTTTCATTGGATTTGTGGTCCTTGGCCTTTCCCTTCTGGCCATGGTAAGCCTGATTTCCAACCTGTTTAATCCAGCGGACAACATGTTGGGGAGGTATTTTGGTACAGCCCTATCGCATCTATTAATATCCTTTGCGGGCAAAGTCCCATCCTTGCTGCTTCCCGCGATCCTCTTTTATATTGGATGGAATTATATTACCAAGGTTGAGATCAGCAAATATTTCAGGCAGCTCTTTTTTGCATCCGTTATTTTCATTGAATTGTGCATATTTGCGAGCATCAGGAACCTTGGGTTGGGCAGGAGCTGGGAACAGTTCTATAATACCGGCGGGGTCCTGGGTAATTTTATTGTTCAGAACATACTTACCATAGCCTTTGGCACGCAGCGTATTGGCGCCTATCTTGTCATGGCCATCATTATGACCGGTACCTGCATCTGGGGCTTCAGGATCGATGTTTACGCCCTTGCTCTTCGCATCAAAGCCATGGGCGAGATGATTGGCAGTTTTACCCAGGCATTTTTCAGGCAGGTGCAGTTTGGTTTTGCAGGCTCAGCCAGTACTGCAACGGCCGCGCCCAACCGCATACGCGTGAAATCCGGTATCAACCGGCCCCAGAAACAGCTGGCAGCGCCGCACAAGGAGACCGAGATAGACGATGCAGTGGAAATGAAGAACGCCTCCATTCCCGCTGAATTTACTGAAGAAGAACTGGAAAATCTTCCGCTCAAAAAGGCGCTTGAAGCCAGGCTTGAAAAACGGCAGAGGGCATTTCTTGAAGATTATAATGGTCCGAGCATAAAGGAAATGATTGAGGAAGAGGCGCTCAACCTGGAAAAAGAGGTTGAGGAAAAGATCGCAAAGCGCGGCCGCAAGAGCAAGATGGCCGGCAAGGAGACGGAGAATGCCCCCCAAACCATGGACAAGGCAATTACGGGCGATGATGAGGTTTGCATGGTGGAAGAAGAATCTGATAACGGTGATGGGCAGCAGGGTGTGTTTCCCAAAGTAGTTGAAATAGACCCTCCGGAAGAGGACGCCACAGTATACGATCCATACGTGGTCCCCAGCATGGATCTTTTAGCAGAGCATGAGCAGCAGGAACGGAAAATATCACAGGAAGAGATACAGGCCAATGCCGACCGTCTCATAGAAAAGCTGAAAGATTTCAAAATCCAGGGCCGCATAGGCGAAGTATGCCCAGGACCGGTTGTCACCAGGTACGAGCTTGAGCTTGCCCCCGGCACAAAGGTCGCCAAGGTCGAAAGCCTTTCGCTCGATCTTGCCATTGCAATGGCTGTTGAAAAGATCAGGATTTCACTGGTGCCGGGAAAAGCCGCCATAGGTATTGAACTTCCCAACGTGCACAGGGAAAAGGTGTTCATAAAGAACGTGCTTACTTCCAAGGAATTTGCACAGACCGACAGCCAGATTAAGCTGGTGGTTGGAAAAGATATTGCCGGAAAGCCTTTTGTGGTTGATCTGGTAAAGATGCCCCATATGCTTATCGCGGGCACCACGGGTTCGGGCAAAAGCATGTGCACTAATTCGTTTTTAGCGAGCATACTTCTGGCAAAGTCTCCTGATGAAGTTAAGCTTATTCTTGTGGATCCCAAGGTCGTTGAAATGAATTTGTACAACGGCATTCCGCACCTGCTCTCGAACGTGATTACCAATCCAAAGGAAGCGGTCAGTGCGCTCAAATGGGGCGTTGCTGAAATGGAGCGCAGGTATCAGATGCTGGCAAAGGCCATTTGCCGGAATATCGCGCAGTTCAACGACAAGGTCAAAGACGGCTCAATTATGACCACGTCAATCGACGAGGCGGACAAGAAGCGTATGCCCTACATTGTCATTATCATCGACGAATTGGCCGACCTCATGTGCAATTGCGGCAAAGAATTGGAAGAGGAAATTGTACGGCTAGCGCAGAAAGCGCGCGCCGTGGGCATTCACCTTATTTTAGCGACCCAGCGGCCCGAGGCCAAGGTCGTCACAGGTCTCATCAAATCGAACATGCCTTCGCGCGTGGCGCTGACCGTCAATTCAGCCATGGATTCACGTATCATTATTGACGAACGCGGGGCAGAGGAACTGCTTATGTACGGCGACATGCTCTACAAGTCAGCTGAGATGCCCCAGGTGAAGCGTATCCATGGAACGTATATCGAGACCATGGAATCCGAGGCGCTTGTTGAATTTGTCAAAAACCAGAACGTGAAGCGCGATAAAATGCTCTCCTTTGAACAGGAACACCGGAAGGCGCAACTGACGCTGGGCGCTGCCGGATATGGCGGCGAAATGAGCGAACTCATGGAAGCGGCCAAGATAATTGTGAGCAGGCAAATTGGCTCAACCTCGCTTCTACAGCGCAAAATGTCGATCGGTTATGCCAAGGCAGGACGGCTTATGGACCAACTCGAAGAGATAGGCGTGGTTGGCCAGAACGTAGGCAGCAAGGCGCGTGAAGTGATGGTCGAGAACGAGGAATATCTTACCGTGTTGTTCGAACAGTATGCCAAGGGTGAACCCATAGGGGCCTAAATTTTCAAGGTACGAGACATGAGGTTGCGAGGCGAAGCTTTCTAAATCCTTGACTCTCTTTTATCTGTATTATTATTTTACACGACTATCTGTTTTAGCAGGATTGTCACATTTTCGCGGAGTTACGAGTGAAAACGTTTATCAAGAAAGAAAAAGACATTGAAAACAACTGGCTTCTCGCCGACGCTGCGGGCAAGGTCCTGGGCCGTTTCGCATCGCAGGTTGCCACGCGCCTTACGGGCAAGCATAAACCCGATTTTTCGCCGCATCAGGACTGCGGGGACCATGTTGTTGTCGTTAATGCTGAAAAAATCCAGGTTACCGGAAGAAAAGCTGATCAGAAAATCTACTGGCACCACACCAAACATCCGGGTGGCCAGAAAGAGATCCTGTACAAGGACCTCATGATCAAGAAGCCTGCTGAGGCGCTCGAAAACGCCATTCTTGGCATGGTCAAGAACAAGGGCCCTCTGAGCAAGCGTATCCAGAGCAAACTCCATATATATGCAGGCGATCAGCACCCGCATCAGGCTCAGCAGCCCCAGCCTGTCAAACTGTAATCATTAACTGGAGGAATAGCGCACGTGGCACAGGAAAAAGAAATCAGGGCCATTGGGCGGCGGAAAGCCGCAGTGGCGCGGGTTGTCCTAACACCCGGAAAAGGGCCGTTCATCGTCAACGACCGGGAACCAAGGGAGTTTTTCAAACGAGATTCGCTCATTATTGAGATCGAAAAGCCCATGCGTCTTACGGACAGGATGGAGGCATACACGGTCAAGGTCAATCTTCGCGGCGGCGGCGTCTCGGGCCAGGCCCACGCCCTTCGTCTGGGGCTGTCGCGGGCGCTTTCGCTTGCCGAACCGTCACTCAGGGGCATCCTGAAAAAAGAAGGCCTTCTTACCCGCGACGCCCGTATCGTTGAAAGAAAAAAGTACGGCCGCAAAGGCGCGCGCAGACGCTTTCAGTTCACCAAGCGCTAAACCAGCGCCGTATACAGGAATTCGATTACAGGCTACACATACAAATACAGCACACAACAGGCCTGAACCGTTGCCGTGGTTCTATTCCCAGCGTGGAATGGTGGCACGGGTTGTTGTGGAAGAAACAAACCAGAAGGAGAAAAAATGGCCGAGATCACCATTCAGTCACTTCTCGAAGCCGGTGCCCATTTCGGGCACCAAACCAGCCGCTGGAACCCCAAGATGCGCAAATTTATCTTGGCGCCCAAAAACGGCATCCACCTCATCAACCTTCAGGAAACCATCAACTGCCTCGAAGCTGCGAAGAAAAAGCTTGTTGAGGTGGTGGAAAGCGGCCAGAGTGTTCTCTTTGTGGGAACAAAGAAACAGGCGACAGACCTGGTACGCGAGGCGGCGGAACAGTGCAAACATTTTTACGTCAACAACCGGTGGCTGGGCGGATTGCTCACCAACTTTACAACCATCAGGAACTCCCTTAAAAAGGTTGACGACATAGACCGCATGGAACAGGACGGAACCTTTGGTGTTTTGCCGAAAAAAGAGGTCAATCTTCTTAAAAAGAAGCGCGACAAAATTTTGAGCTTTCTTGCGGGTATCAGGGAAATGCGCCATTTGCCAGGCGCCGTGGTGGTTACCGATGTCATCACTAATCACATTGCTGTCAAGGAAGCGAACCGCCTGGGTATATCCGTCATTGCCATTGTCGACACTAACGGTGATCCGGATTCAGTCACCTATCCCATTCCCGCGAACGATGATTCACTCAAAACCATACGTATCATCGTCATGGAGCTGGCGGCGATTATCGCGGCTACACCGGTCAAAATGGTCAGAGCCGAAGAAAAGGCCGACAGCGGCATGGGCGGTCGCAAGCGTATTGTGCGGAAAAAGATCATCAAGAAAATAATAAGGAAGAAGGTGCTCAAGAGCGATCTTGCCGCAGCTGCGGCAGCGGCCGACGCTGCAACCGAAGCCATGGTCGAGACCGAGACCGAGGTGGTAGAAGAGGTTGCCGAGGCAGTGGAACAGCAACTCGGCCAAGAAGAGAAATAGCGGCAGGGGTCCCGGCGGGGCCTGTTTAACAAGAGGAGTAGAGCAATGGCGGAAATATCAGCGGCAATTGTCAAAGAACTCCGCGAACGGAGCGGCGCGGGCATGATGTCGTGTAAAAAGGCGCTGCAAGAGACGGGTGGCGACATTGAAGCGGCGATCGAATACCTGCGCAAACAGGGCGAGGCGTCTGCCAGCAAACGCGCCGGAAGGGTCGCAAAAGAGGGCATTATCGGCACCCAGATACAGAACCACGCCGCGGTTATTCTTGAACTCAACAGCGAGACCGATTTTGTATCGCGCAACGATGACTTCCGGAAATTTCACTCAGATCTTCTGGGTGTGGCCATGGAGGCCAAACCCGAGAATGTCGAGGCGTTTGAAAATGTGAGATCACCGGTCCTGGGCAATCGTACGGTCAAAGAAGGCATTACTGAAAAAATCGCCGTCATAGGCGAAAATATCGGCATCCGGCGGGTCACCACCGTGTACGAGACACCAGACACCCGGGTTTTCACGTACATTCATATGGGTGGTAAAATCGGCATTCTCCTGCTGCTCAAGGCCTCTGAGGCCGTGTTTGCGAACGAGCAGGTAGCTACGCTGGGAAAGGACCTCTGCATGCAGGTTGCCGCGGCCAATCCCACGGCTGTTTCACGCGAGAACATCGCACGCGAGAAAATAGAGGCTGAACTGGCCATCTACCGCGAGGCGGCGAAAATAGAGGGCAAGCCCGAAAAAATCCTGGACCGCATTGCCCAGGGAAAACTGGACAAATATTTTGAGGAGAACTGCCTGATCGAGCAACCCTATATCAGGGACCCCGATGTTAAAGTATCCAAGCTCATTGCTGATACGGCAAAGGCCGTTGGTTCTGAAATATCCGTTGTCACATTCGTCCGGTACCAACTCGGCGGACAATAATGGCCCCCCGGTTCAAGCGCGTATTGCTCAAGCTCTCGGGTGAGTCGCTCAGCGGTGGCCGCGAGTTTGGCATTAATCCCCAGACTATCCAGGAAATGGGAGACGAAATCGTCTCTGCCCATGCCATGGGCGTGCAGGTGGCCCTGGTTATTGGCGGCGGCAACATCTTCCGTGGTCTCCGGGAGAGCGCAACCCACAACATGGACCGGGTCACTGCCGACCACATGGGCATGCTGGCCACGGTCATCAATTCACTTGCCATGCAAGACTGCCTTGAGGCCAAGGGTGTGTATACGCGCGTGCTTTCGGCCATAAAAATGGAACAAGTGGCCGAATCCTTTATCCGCAGGCGGGCCATCCGTCATCTTGAGAAGGGGCGGGTCATTATTCTTGCCGCGGGCACGGGCAATCCCTATTTTACCACCGATACCGCCGGTGTCCTCAGGGCCATCGAAATCAAAGCGGACGTAATTATGAAGGCCACCAAAGTCGATGGCATATTCGACAGCGACCCGGTTAAAAATTCGGAGGCCAAGAAGTTTGACACGCTCAGTTACGCCGAGGTGCTCACGCGCCACCTCGGGGTCATGGATGCCACTGCCATCACTCTGTGCGAGGAAAATAAACTCCCGCTGGTGGTATTCAATTTTAAAAAACGCGGCAATTTTTTAAAGCTCCTTTCCGGCGATTCGGTGGGCACCTTCGTTCACTGCTAACGCGCACGCCTCTTACTCTGGCCTCACGGCATATATTATTGTTATTTTATAGGAAACCTATTTTGAAGTGTAATTTAGTGAAGGAGGAATACCGTGGGTGAAGAACTGGTAAAACAGACTGAAAGCCGCATGCAGAAAACAATCGAAGCGTTCAAGAACGATCTCTCGGTCCAGCGTACCGGCAGGGCAAACCCGGCCGTGCTCGAAGGGATCAAGGTGGACTACTATGGACAACTGACGCCGTTGAACCAGGTGGGCAATATCAGCGTGCCCGATCCGCGCACCATCCAGATCCATCCCTGGGACAAATCACTCTGTCCCATAATCGAACGGGCCATTCTCGAAGCCAATATCGGCCTTACACCAGTCAACAACGGCGCACTCATACGCCTGCCCGTGCCCGAACTCTCCGAGGAGAGGCGCAAAGAGATCGTCAAACAGTGCAAGAAGATCGCGGAGGAGAGCAAGGTGGCGGTCCGCAATATCAGGCGCGATGGCAACGAAGCGGTGAAAAAACAGGAGAAGGACAAGACAATAAGCGAGGACGAGTCGAAGAAACTCCAGGACCGCATCCAGAAGCTGACTGATAGCTATGTCAAGCAGATCGACGATATCCTCGTTAAAAAAGAACAAGAGATCATGCAGGTGTAAATGACCGAGCAGAAGAACATTCCCGGGCACATCGCCATTATTTTGGATGGCAACGGCAGGTGGGCGAAAAAACGCGGACGGCCCCGTTCATTTGGCCACCGTGCAGGCACCGATGCCACGCGCCGCATTGTCCAGTATTGCGGCGAACTGGGCGTGCGTATTCTCACTATCTACGTTTTTTCGAGTGAGAATTGGCGCAGGCCGCCGCTCGAGGTCACCATGCTCATGCGGCTCCTCATCGAGATGGTGCGGCGCGAAATCCGTGAACTGAACAAAAACAATGTACGGCTCAATGCCATCGGCGATCTTTCACTTCTACCTGGCAAAACCCGCGAAGTGCTCGAAGAGGGTATCCGCAACACTTCGGCCAACACCGGACTTGTCCTCAACCTTGCCATCAGCTACGGTGGCCGTGCGGAAATTGTCAGCGCGGTCCAGTCCATTGTCCGCGATTGTCTGAAGGCCAAGGTAAAACCGGCGAACATAAACGAGGAGCTTGTTGGACAGTATCTCTACACAGCGGGCATGCCCGACCCTGATCTGCTTATTCGGACCGGCGGAGACCTTCGCATCTCCAATTTCCTGCTTTGGCAGTGCGCGTACACTGAATTCTATTTTACCCCTGTCCTGTGGCCCGATTTTGACCGTTCCCATCTTGACGAGGCCATTGACTCGTTCCAGAGACGCGAGCGGCGTTTCGGCAAGATCATGGAGTCTTAAACATGCTTTCCGAGGCATCGGTCAGGATCATTTTCGCGGTTGTGGCCATCCCGGTGGTGCTCTTCATCGTGATCAACGGCGGCAACGACCATGTGCCAATTTTTACCTGGCTCTTTCGTGCATTTGTGATTGGCGTGCTTGCTGGCGGTGTGATCGAATTTTGGCGCATGACCCGCGAAAAGGGAACACCTATTTTTCTTCCTGCCGCGCTTGTGGGTGTGGCGCTTTTTGGTTTACGCGGTCTTACCGCTGCCGACATTGACGCGGCCGGCGCTTTCGGGCTTTTTCAAACCGTTTTTTTCCCTGGTATGTTCATTGCGCTTTTTCTGGTCATATGCGCCGAGGTTCTCAGGGCCCAACCCGAGCAGGCCATAGCCCGCGCGGGCGGAACAGTGCTCGCTATTTTTTATATCGGCTTTCTGGGATCGTACCTCATTATTATTCCCCAGCAGCTTTTCTCCTTTTCCGCGGGGGGCATGCAGGTTTCGGCTAAAATGGGCGGCAGCGCGCTTATCATGCTTTTTGCCGCTGTCTGGGGAAGCGACACCTTTGCCTATGGTAGCGGCCGGTTGTTTGGTTCGCGGCTGCTTTGGCCCCGGCTGAGCCCGAAAAAAACCGTGGAGGGGCTTGCTGGCTCGGTCTTTGGCGGCATGGTTGGCATGTGTATTGGCCGCACCCTCTTTGAACCGGCCTTTCCCTCGCTTCCGGCCGCGCTCTGCATTGGCGCGGTCATAGGCGTTTTGGGCCAGGCAGGCGATTTGTTCGAGTCGCTCCTCAAACGGTCCTGCGGGGTAAAGGATTCCTCGCACCTGCTGCCGGGCCATGGCGGCATACTCGACCGTATTGACGCGCTTATTTTCTGCGCGCCTATCTATTATTATCTCATGAAGGCGGTCCAATGGCTGTAAAAAAAATTATCGTCCTTGGGTCAACCGGCTCCATAGGCCAAAATAGTCTCGACGTTATCCGGAAAAACGCGCAACGGTTTTCGGTCGCCGGACTCTCCACAAAAGCGAACCTGGACCTTTTCAACAGACAGATAGCCGCCTTTAATCCCAGAGCGGTAACCATCGCTGACAGCGATGATCCCGGCGCGGTTTGCGTGCGCCGGTCCGTTCCCGTGTACCAGGGCAACGGGGGGCTGGACCGGCTGGTACAGACACCCGCCCATGTTGTCATCAACGGACTTGTCGGCGCCGTGGGCATTGGACCTACGTACACGGCCGCCCGGTTGGGCCGCCGTATCGCGCTTGCGAACAAAGAAAGTCTCGTTGCCGCGGGCAGGCTTATTATTGACACTGCGATTAAACGGGGCGCGGACATTGTGCCTGTGGACAGCGAACATTCGGCCATTTTCCAGTGTCTTAAGGCAGGCAAGCCCCGGGAGGTTGAGAAACTCATTATTACCGCTTCGGGTGGTCCGTTCAGAAAGACGCCCGCGCACCGGTTGCGGCGGATTACGGCAAAGCAGGCGCTCAATCATCCCACCTGGCGCATGGGCCCAAAAATCACCGTTGATTCGGCCACGCTCATGAACAAAGGGCTCGAGGTCATTGAGGCCCACTTCCTCTTTAACGTACCCTATGAAAAAATTGACGTTGTGGTCCATCCGCAATCCATTATACATTCCATGGTCCAGTTTGTCGACGGTTCGGTCATCGCCCATCTGGGCGTACCCGACATGCGCGTACCCATACAATACGCTCTTACCTATCCCGATAAAACGCCCCTGAACATAGGGCGCCTGGACTTCCCGGCCCTGGGTTCGCTGTCGTTCGAACGTCCCGATTACACACGGTTTCCCTGTCTCGAGCTTGCTTTTGCCGCGGGAAAGACCGGGGGTACTTTGCCCTGTGTCATGAACGCCGCAAATGAGGTAGCGGTCGATTTTTTTCTCAAAGAAAAAATCGGATTTACCGATATTCCGCGCCTCATTGAAAAGGCCATGCGGCGTCACGTGTCCCGGCCGCGCTATTCCATCGATGAAATCCTCGATCTTGATTGCGAAACGCGCGCAAAGGCGGTTGAATGGGCATAGTCATTGGCATTGGCATTCTCAGCCTTCTGGTTTTTATCCACGAGCTTGGTCATTTTCTGTTCGCAAAATGGCACAAGGTGCGTGTTGAGACCTTTTCCATAGGGTTTGGCCCCAAAGTGTTGAAGAAACGGATCGGCGAGACCGAATACTGCGTCTCGGCCGTGCTTTTCGGCGGCTATGTGAAAATGACCGGTCAGGAAGACATGGGAAACCCGGGTGAAAGAAACACAGATCCCGCTGATTTCAGGAACAAAACCATTTTTCAGCGCGTGCAGATCGGCTTTGCCGGACCGTTGTTCAATTACCTGTTCGCGCTTGCGGCCCTGGTGTTCCTGTACTGGCAGTTGGGCATACGCGAAGCGCCGAGTGAAACGGGCGTTGTGGTGGGATATATAGCGGACAGCAGCAGGGCCCAGGAGGCGGGGTTTGCCCTGGGTGATACCCTGGTTTTGTTATCAGGAAAACCCGTAGGTTCGTGGGACGACGCCCTGCTCGATATGGCCATGAGCGCAGACCATGCGATGTCTGTGACAGTGGGACGCGCTTCGGGCCGGATTTCCCTTACTCTTGTGCCCAAGAAAATCGGACGCGATGAAATCGGCTGGAGCGGGCTATATAAAACCGAACCGGTCATTATCGGCAAAGTAGTTGCCGGGTCGCCTGCGGAAAAAGCGGGACTCAGGGACAATGACACGGTCCGCTCTATTGACAATGAAACTGTCCCGGGCTGGAACTTCCTGGTCGATAAAATCGGGCAGGCAGGGACAAGCACAGTCACCCTTGCCATACGGCGGCCAGGAGGCGATACTCTTGTTCGCCTTGCCCCGGAATACAACCAGGAGCAGAAGCGCGCCATGATCGGCATACACAAAGGCGTGACGCTTGTACTCAACCGGTATCCGTTCAACGAGGCGTGCAGGCGGGCGGTTGCCCAGACAGGCCGCGATGCGGTCCTGATCTGGAAGTTCCTCAAGGCGCTGGTGACCACGCGGGTGTCGGTGAAGAGCATGGCCGGACCAGTGGGCATTGTCCATATTACCGGGCAGATGAGCAGGGGAGGGCTCGACCTTTTTATTATTTTTTTCGCCATGATCAGCGTGAACCTGGCGTTGGTAAACCTTTTTCCGTTTTTTATCATTACTGACGGAGGAGTCATTTTTTTCCTGCTTGTTGAGGCGTTGCGCGGGAGACCGCTTGAACCACGCAAACAGATGGTCATCCAGCAGACTGCGGTATTTTTCCTGATAGCCTTGTTTGTCATGCTGACATTCAACGATATTTTCAGGTTGATCGGAGGAGGCGGGTAGTCCCCATGGCTGAAAGTATCGTATTGGCGCAGTTGCCTCAGGCTGTTGCGGCAAGGCTGAGAACTATTTCTGAAGGGCAGGGATATCTGGTCGCTGAAGCGGTTGACCAGGACAGTTGCCGGACCATGCTGCTGAATCTTGAGGTAGCGGTTATTATCATGCCCTACAGCATTGTAGCGAGCGATGAGCGGCTTCTCGATACACTCAAGTTCTATTCAAACAAGGTTCAGTTCATTTATTACGCGGAGGAACGCCCTGGTACGGATGAGGCGTTCGCCCATCCCGAGGCCGTGGGCATCATCGAGACAACCACGTTTAACGAACAGCACGCGAATCACCTGATACGGAACGCCATTGCGCTCTACCAACGCGAGCTTAAAATCGAGGCCTTGAACTCGGCAATCCAGGACAATCAGGCCATTGCCAACGAACTTAACCTGAAAAATGTTGTACTCGAGCGAGAACGCAATTTTAACCAGTCAATCATCTCCTCCCTTTCCTATGGTCTCATGATCATCGACGTTGAAGGCGCCATCATGCTGCTAAACGACATGGGAAAAAAGATTTTCGGTATTTTGGTCTCCGACTATTTCGGGATCCGGTTCAATGAAGTGGTCTGCCCCGAACTCAGGGAACCATTGTGGGCCGATGTGCAGGAAGTGGTTGTCTCGGGCCAGAACAAAGAGGAGCCGCTCTTTACCATCAGGGAAGATATGGTCATTTCCTATTCCATCTCCATTATTAAGGACACCATAAACAATATTACCGGGCTCATGGTCCTGGGCCGCGATGTTACCGAGGAAGAGGGCATGAAGAACCAGCTCTTCCAGGCTGAAAAACTTGCTACTATGGGTACTATGCTTTCAGGCATAGCCCACGAGATCCGCAACCCGCTCACCATCATCAACGCCCGCGCGCAGCTTGCATTGGGATACGACCCCGAACATCTGAACGATAAAGTGAAGAAAGCGCTCGATTCAATTGAAGCGCAGAGCAAACGGTGCGGTGAAATCATCAACAATTTGCTCGATTTTTCGAGGAAAAAAGTGTCGGGATTCACGCTTGCCAGCATAAACGACATTATTATCAGTTCGCTGGGCTTCCTCGAATACGAGGGACGGTCGGCCGGCGTCGAGATCGTGAAGCGGTTTGACCAGGATTCGGTGCTCACGTGCGATAAAAGCCAGATGGAGCAGGTGTTCCTGAATCTCTTCACCAATGCTTGCGACGCTATGGCGAACAAGGGAATGCTCACCATTGTCACCGAGAGCCAGGAGACCTATGTTAAAATACAAGTCTCCGATACGGGCCCGGGCATTCCTCATGAGCTCCAGAAAAAGATTTTCGACCCCTTTTTCACCACAAAAGAAGCGGGCAAGGGCACGGGACTGGGGCTCTCGATAGTGTACCAGATTATCCAGCGCCATAAGGGCAGGTTTATTCTACAGAGCAAGCCGGGCAAGGGCGCGACATTTATCATCCTTTTACCAAAACGGTGACGCATATCATGGCGCAGGGACGAATTCTTGTAGTTGACGATGAGGTTGACTTGCTCGAAATCCTGAGCGAGTTTTTGACGGACAAGGGTTTTACCGTTGTCACCGCGCACGACGGTGTCGAGGCGCTCCAGACGCTCGAGAAGAGCCCGGCCTTCGACCTGGTCCTTTCCGACATCAATATGCCGCGCATGAAAGGTTTTGAGCTCATCAACCAGGTGCGAAAAAAATACCCGGACACCAAGTGCAGTCTCATCACGGCCTACGATGTCAATAGCTATATCGACCTTGCGAAACAATATAATGTCGGTAATATTTTTTCAAAGACCTCGCCTTTCAATTTCCCCGATTTCCTGGTGCATGTGTCGCGCTTGGTGTCGGGCGAGATTTTCGGCCTCGAAAAGTATTTCGCTCCAGCCCATACCATCCAGGGCATCATGATCACCAACGCGAACCAAATCGAGGACGCCATTGAGCGGATTTATTCGGCCATCAAGGACATGCCCAAGTCGCACAAGATAAAAACCGCCCTCAGGGAACTGGTGGTCAATGCGGTCTACTATGGCGCCAAGAACGAGGACGGCGCGCACAAGGATTCGTGGAAAACGGACATGCCCCTCGAATCCGACGAATACGTTTTTATTACCTACGCTTTCGACACTGAGAAGATAGGCATTTCCATAAGCGACCAGAAAGGGCGGCTCAAGAAAGCTGATGTGCTTTTCTGGCTTGAGCGGAACATTGCCCGCGATCCAACCACAGGCTATGTAAAAAGCATCAACGACGAGCATGGCAGAGGGCTTTTTATCTCCCGAGAATTCATTGATTCACTCATCATCAATGTGAAGCCGGGTGCGCGTACGGAGATCATCCTCCTCAACTATAACGAACACAAGTACCACGGCTTTAAACCGCTTATTATCAACGAGGTATGACGGTCCTCGAAGCCCTGTCCAGGACCACGGACTATTTTTTTACCAAGGGAATCGAGAACGCCCGCCTCAATGCAGAGCTTCTGCTCTGCCATGTCCAGGCATGCAGACGCATGGACCTTTACCTGAATTTTGATAAGCCGCTTACGCAGCCCGAGGTTGATGCGTACCGTGAATGCGTTCGCAGGCGCGGTCTGCGCGAACCCGTGCACTATATTATTGGCGCGTGCGATTTTTGTGATAGTACGGTCGCAGTGACCCCGGCTGTGCTTATTCCGCGGCCCGAAACCGAGGTTTTGGTCCAGACGGTCATCAACGATCATGAAAAACAGGAAGGGAAGCGGGTGCTCGATCTCTGCACTGGCAGCGGGGCCATAGCAATCTCTCTCAAAAAAGCGCTTGCCTCATTTTCGATGTGCGCATCGGACAGTTCTGGACCAGCGCTCTCTGTCGCAAAGGGCAATGGTGAAAAGAACGGTACACAAGTCGAATGGATTTTATCAGACCTGTTCTCGGGTCTTGCCGGAAAAATGTTCGATATAATTGTGTCAAACCCGCCATATATACGCTCAGACGATCTTGCGGGTCTCATGCCCGAGGTCAGGGATTTTGAACCGCGCATTGCGCTAAACGGCGGTGCTGATGGTTTGGATTTTTATCGAAAAATTTTCAGCCAGGCCGGAGCGTACCTGAATGAAAGCGGAGAGCTATATCTGGAAACCGGGGATGGCCAAGCTGGCCAGGTTGTTGCAATCGCCCAGGACAATGGTTTTTCGCATGTCAAAACAGTGAAGGATTTGGCAGGCAAAGAACGAATTGTTGTTGCACGGAAAAGATGATGGGTACGGGCGGGTTTCAAACCCGCCCGTACATTCGTGGCATGCAATTAATCGCATGCCACGAATATGCATACACTACCATTTCCCTGTTTTTCCCTGGTTGGGTTTGGGCATGCTGGCAAAGATCGCGGTCATGCGGTCGATCTCGTCCTGCGGCAGTTCCAAATTAGTCAGTTTTCCGGAAAGATAGCTGTCGTAGCCCGAGAGGTCCATGAGACCGTGGCCGCTGTAATTGAACAGAATGACCTTTTCCTTGCCCTCTTCACGCGCCTTGACCGCTTCTTCAATGACACAGGCGATTGCATGGCTGGTTTCGGGTGCGCAAATAGTACCCTCAGTGCCGACCCAGGTCATTGCCGCTTCGTAGCATTGGAGCTGCGGGTATGCTTTTGGCGTCAGCAGGCCTTCATGTACAGCGCGGCTTACCAGCGGCGCCATGCCATGATACCGCAGTCCGCCCGCGTGAATGGGCTGGGGAACAAAATCGTGGCCCAGGGAGTGCATGGGAAGCAGGGGCGTCATTTTTGCGGTGTCGCCGTGGTCGTACACGAACGGCCCTTTGGTGAGTGAGGGGCATGCCGCGGGTTCGACCGGATAAATTTCGATCTTTTTGCCATTGATTTTATCGTATACAAAGGGGAAGGAGATGCCCGCAAAATTGGAACCGCCGCCCGCACAGCCGATGATGATATCAGGCAGCTTTTCGCCGATCATCTGGAGCTGTTTTTTTGCCTCGAGTCCGATAATGGTTTGGTGCAAGAGCACATGGTTGAGCACGCTGCCCAGCGAATACCTGGTCTTGCCCGAGGAATCGGTGACTGCGGCCTCGATAGCTTCGCTGATGGCAATGCCCAGCGACCCGGGGGTATCGGGCATTTTCTGAAGGATTTCACGGCCAGCGTTTGTCTCGTTACTGGGACTTGCGATGCACTTGCCACCCCAGACTTGCATCATGATTTTCCTGAACGGCTTCTGGTCAAAGCTGATACGCACCATGAAGACTTTGCATTCGAGGCCAATGAGCTTGCACGCAAAGGAGAGGGCGCTGCCCCATTGGCCTGCGCCGGTTTCAGTGGTAAGGCGTTTGATGCCGAACTGCTTGTTGTACCATGCCTGGGCGACTGCGGTGTTTGGCTTGTGGCTTCCCGGAGGGCTGGTGCTTTCGTCCTTGTAGTAGATTTTCGCGGGTGTTTTCAGGAAGCGTTCGAGATAGACCGCCCTGCGCAGGGGCGCGGGACGCCACCGGTAAAGGATATCCAGTATTTCTTCGGGTATATCGATCCAGCGCTGCTGGCTCACTTCCTGTTCAATCAGGTTCATGGGGAAAACCGGCGCGAGCATTTCAGGGCCAATTGGTTTGCCGTCAGGACCAAGGGGTGGGTCCATGGGCGTGGGGAGGTCTGCCGCGAGATTGTACCATTGGCGCGGAATGTCTTCGTCTTTTAATAGGATCTTTCGCGAAATCATACAACTGCTCCTTAGGTTATGGTGGAAACGAACCCGATCAGCCAAGTTCGACAAGGTTAAATACATTAACTGGCATGCGAAGTCAAGAATATTTTTTTCGCCATTCATGCGCCAGCTTTGCTAATTTATGTATTTTTTATGCAGTATATCATGCACAAGGACACATACAGGGAATGGCGGTTCGGTATCTTCTCCGGCAAGACTCTTCACGCTTGCCAGGGATTTATTTCATGGCCTGAAAAGCGGGTCCGGATCATCGCGCCCCCGTGTCCTTTTTCACTGAAAGGATTATACAAGGCGCTCTTTACCGATCCTACCCATGCCTATACGCTGATCAGGGCCTTTTTTAAGCCAATGCGCCTGGTGCGTGATAGCGCGGAGCGCATATCTGAGGTTGAATGTGAATTTTTCCACAGGAAAGATTAGCTGCTGCCTGCTGGCCTTCTGTTGTTGCGCGGCGGCGTTTGACTTGCGCAGCATGTTCTCGCTGGCAAGCCTTGCGCAAAAGCAGCCTGACCGTATTTTATACGAAGTGTCAAGTTACGACCGCAAAGGCCGGAACGCGGGCGATGGGTTCGCTGACGCGTATTACCACTATGTTGAAAAGGGCGAATACGTGGTCTTTGACGAAGCCGGGCCAGGCGTGCTGGTCAACTTTTGGGTCGATACAATGGATTATTTCAGCGGCCGTGTCTCTTTTTTGTTTGACGACGACACTCTGCCGCGGTTTTCACTTTCCCGGCAGGAACTATTCAGCGGCACCCACAGGCTCTTTCCCTGGCCCGTGACCGCTTCGCAGGATTCAGCAAGCGGCGGCAACTTTTCCATGTCGCCTATACCCTTTAAAAATCGATTGAAAATACGTTTCAGCGACCATCCGGCCTTCTATCATTTTCTCTTTTACCGGTATAAAGATGGCGAGGACATTGAAAGTCTCGATACCCTCAACGACTACACCACCCTCTCGTGCCTCTTCCGGCCCCTGGATAATACAGGTATGGGCGATTCCATTGCGGTCATTCCCGCTGGCGGCCAAATCACCATCTTTTCCAGCCAGTCAGCGGGCACTATCTACCAGTTTCATATCAAACCAGGCTCGTACGATGCCGAGGCGCTTAACCGGATCGTTATTATAGCCACTTGGGACAATGCGCCGCTTCCCCAGGTTTTTGCGCCTCTTGGCGAACTGATTGGCTGCAAACATAGGCCTTCAGCCTTTTTGGCCTATCCTGTGAACGGTGATTCCGCACATGGATATACCATCCAGTTCCCAATGCCTTTTTGCAAGTCGGCAACCATCAAGCTCAGGAACGATAACCGTGCGCAGGCAGCCACGGTCGCGTTTACCATCAAACACACAGCTATTTCCCCCCCGGATTCCTCCATTCTGTATTTTCACGCGTATCACCACGCTGAAATGCCCTGGAACAACAGTCTGGACTATCCCCTCCTTTCAGTGAATGGCTCTGGCTGTTTTGCCGGATCGTTCCTGTATGTAACAGGCGACCGCAGCCGCATTTTTCTGGAGGGCGACGAACGTTTCTATGCGGACGGCAGGTCGTTTCCCGACCTCTACGGCACAGGGCTCGAAGACTATCTGCTCGCGGGCTGGTATTTCACCCATGGCCCCTTTGCCCTGCCCTTTAGCGGCTTTTTGTCCTCTGAACGCGGCGACCAGGACGCCATGTCGTTTTACCGTTTCCATATCAGCGACAATATACCGTTCTGCGCTTCGTTCCTGGCAGGCATTGAGAAAGGCCCTTTGGGCACGCATCCCCCTGATTTTTCAAGCGTGGCGTTTTATTATCAATCGCAGGCGCGTACCATGGTGCGTACCGATTCCCTGGTCCTTGGCGATTCGCTTTCTGAAAAGGCGCATGCTCTGGCATACAGCGCCCTTGTCGACGAAGAGTGGCTCACAGGGGTGTATGCTGGGGACAGTTTCAATGTGCAGGTGCTCAAGACCAAGGTCATGGACGATTCCCTTACTTTCAGTATCCATATTGATTCAGCCAACAGGGGCGCGCTTCTCAGGTGCGTCACTGATATCAGCCGGGGCGGCCAGCGCATGGACGTTTTTGTGGATAGGATATATGCGGGCGTATGGCAGATAAGCGCTGAAAACGAGTATGCGCGGCTCTATGACGCTGATTTTTTTATTCCTGAATCCATTGCCCGGGGAAAGGATTCCCTTGCAATAAAAATCGTAAACCGCGATGATGGATGGTCCATTGGTTTCAATGCCATGAAATATGAGGTGTATACGCTTGCTCCGGACAGCGCGGTTTTGGGCCTTCCCCAATATGCGATGGCCGCAGTCCCAGTACCAGACATGAACGATGGAACGCGCCTGATGCTGGTCTGGAACCCTGGGCCAGAAGGCGCGCTCTACGACCGGATTGCGGTCTACCGCGATACGGTGGAGCAATTTACCCCATCGCTGAACACACTGGCAGGCATTGCCAATGGATTGAGTTTTACCGATACCCGGCTTGCGTGCGGCAGGAAGTATTATTACCGGTTTAAAGGCTATTGCGGGGGCAAAAAGACCGCGGAAAGCCCAGCGCCCCTTTTTGCGCGCACCCCTGGCATTATACAGCGTGAAGCCGAATCCCTCTTCCCCCTGCTCGCGTCCGCCTCGTGCTCCACTTTTGTGTATGTGCCCTTTAACGAGGATGGCGACCATCCATGGCTTCCTGACGCTCCTGAAGGAAGCGATACCCTGTACAGCAACAAACGGTATCTGGCAATGCGGGCCCGGTCAGCCGGTGATTCCGCTGTGTTTTCGTTTTTTACGTCTGCCAGGGACACTTTTGAAATAGAGGCAACCTATTGTACGGGCGACTCTTTTGGCGCGTTCGAGGCCCTGGTGAACGGCAGGACCATTGGTCTGCACGCTGACGCGTACACCAGGAAACCGTGGGTGGCAGGCACGCGTTCGGACAGCATTTTTATCATGGAACCGGGGTATAATTCGCTTGTCTTCAGATCAACCGGGAAAAACCCCCATTCCGCGGGATACCATATTGGCCTCGACAGGTTCAGGCTCTCGACCCTGAGCGAGCGGTATACGAATGTTCCTGATTCCCTTGCGCTCAGAATACTCTCTTATTTCCCCAATCCCTTTAATCCAGTGGTGCGGGTCATGTTTGACCTTGCAAAAGCCGCCCGCGTCGAGGCGGGCGTGTTTGACGTATCAGGCAGGCTGGTGCAGCGTCTGGTCAATCGCGATTTTATCCCGCAGAAACACACTCTTTCCTGGAATGGCCGCGATAGACAGGGTAGGGAAATCGCTTCAGGGGTTTATTTCATCAGGATACGTGCGGGCAACGCGGTACGGACCGTAAAAACCGTGCTGGTCCGCTGATTGGAACGGCTGTTTATTCAAGACCGCAGGTCCCGGGTCCGCATTCAAATGTTTTTTCCTCGCCAGTAAGCTGGTTGGTAAACATGATGAATTTCTTTGATCCTGTTTGCACTTCGTAGTATACCCAGGGGCCTTTTTTTAGCGCAAAGGGCCTGGGGTGCGATTCGTATGCAGGTTGTCCAAAAGTCCCTTTGCTTGCCCGGTCCATGACCCGTGTTTTTATATCAATGACATTGATGTCAGTGTAATTGACGCCAGCGGCAAGGTAGAGCTTCTCATCGCCCAGCCAGGAAATGTCGCGCACGCGTACATTGCGCGTTAACGTATCCAGCTTGTCCGTGGCTACATCAAGCAGGTAAAGGTCGCCCCAGGCTGTGTCGTTTTCCCGTTCGTTGCAGGTAAAGGCAAGATAGCGGCCGCTTGCGGACCAGGCCATGGACAGGCAGCGACCAGTGGTGTATGAGGCGCGCAGAGGGTTTTCGCCTTTGGGCCCGGCAATATACATATGGGGTGCGCCCTGGACGTCGGATATAAACGAGACATGTTTCCCGGATGGCGAGACGGCAATGGCGTATTCAGTAGCATCGGGTGTTTTTGAGACATTGTATTCGGTGTTGGCATTCAGATATTTCACCATGATTTCAGACTTGCCCGAGGGTTCCCGGACAATATAATAGAGGCCGGTTCCATCGGGCGACCACGCCGCGGCTACAATCGAATTTTTGCCCCCCGCAAGCACGCCTATGGTGGCCGCGTTTTTAAGGTCATAGGCATAGAGGTCCGTGCGGGTCCTGGTCCACATAAGCGTATCCGCAAGGTAGCAGACCATGGTCCCCTGCGCGTTCATAAGCGGGGCCCGATTGTTCCTGCGGTTCCAGGAGACCCGTTTGATTTTACCCGTGTCGAACGGCGCTATATAAATCTGGTCCGTGGTATCGTTTGTCCGCGCATAACCCCAGTATTTGCCAGCTTGGATCCCGTTTGCCACTGTGACGCTGTCCTGCTTCATAAGCGCCCGCTTAAGCGAATCAAGGACCAGGAACTCGGGTTTATCCGCGAGCATCAGCCGTTTTACCACAGCCTCGTCAGAATAGGCTGAATCCTCTTTTGGCGCATGGTAGGCGGTCATGTCATAATTGGAGATAAAGGGCAGCGCATTCGTCGAAGGAACAAACGATCCTGGTTCCTTGGGCAGAGGGGCGTTCCAGGTCATTTCGTCCAGCACTCGCGCCACCCACGCGTCCTCGGGAACAGCGCTGGACAGAGGAATGATCCTATTGGCATAGCCAGCCAGTTTTTTGCCCCTGTTAAAACGCAGGGTAAGAAACCCGAGCGCAACGCCCGAGGCGCCGGGCGACACAATGAGCGTTTTGCCCGCCACAACAGGCGCATAGGTCAATTTTTGCGAAGCGCCCGCCACAATTACATCGATGTCTGGAAGGTCAATGGCATATTCCTGGCATTCTTCCAGCGTGCCTGAACAGAGAAGGATTATACAGTCGGTCCTGTTGCGGACCGACGAGACCAGTTGCCGCAGGGTTGGGACAACAGGCGCGAGCGACGTGTTTCTCAGCGCGCTTTTTTCTCCTGGCCGCGCAACGCCGAAAACCGTGAACAGGTAGCGGTTGCCCAGGGTCAGTTCAGCAAAGTGGATCTGGATATTGTCCACGCCTTCAATGGTATAGTTTGTGGCAACGGCCTTGAGGCCGGCTGTTGTCACCATGTCCATGAACCGCGCTGGTCCGGCAAGGAACTCGTCCTGGCCCAGGTTGAGCGCGTCGTATTTCATGTGTTTGAGCAGCGCATATCCTATCCGTTGTTTTACGGAATCATTGTCCGCTGAAACAAAATTGCCCGCATCAAGTGTCAGGGACACGGGATAGTCGTGCTGGAGCTGTTTGAGCATGCCGGCCCTGCGCGCCAGGCCGCCCAGCGCATGCTGCCTGCTGGCGACAAAGACGCCCTTGGTATTGCCCGTGTACATGAGGCCCACGATCACGTTTTCCTCTACGCGCATGAGACGCAGCGCTTCCTCGATGAGTTGGTGCGCCTGCCAGTGGTTTGGGTTGCGGTTGAGAGCAATCCGCGCTGATTCAATGCATTTGGTGTATTTTTTTTTCTTGAAAAAAGCCAGGGCTTTTTCATAATGGTCTTCATCCGCAGGGGGCGCCAGCTTCATAAATCTGAATCCCGCATCAATCACATGCGCGGACCCAAGGTAATCGCCTCGGGCCACATAGGCGTAATCGACTTTGAAATTACCCTGGCGCAATGCAAGGCCCGCGGACAGCCCCTTGATGGCGCCCGGATCATCGTTATTCAAGGTATATTCATAGCCTGCCCGCAGACCAAGCGCGGGGTGGATGAGAAATTCACCGCCTGCTCCAATTTTCAGCGGCGAGTCTGTGAATTTCTTGAGGCCCAGGGAAACGCCCGCCAGTTCATGATAAAAACGTCTGCCCAGGTCCCAGACAATGCCCAAGGGAAGATATTCTTTTTCCGTGCCGTAGGTGAGGGGCGCGCCCAGGTTAATGGCGGAGAGCGAGGTGAGTGCCCGGAATGGAAGGCGCGCCGCAATACCGGTATTTACGGCAAAGGCCCGCGCAGTCTGGTCTTCCAGTCTGCTCTGGACATACTGGCCCAGCACGCCAACTTGCAGAATGTTTTCAAAGAATCCCCGCGCATAGGAAAGGCCCAGCGACATGTCGAGGGCCGAAGGTGATACCGGGTTCTCGTCAATATCACGCGCATCGCCAATGGTGCCAGTGCGCAGCATGTTCCACTGGATCCCGAAAACGCCAAGATTGCGGAAGGGAAGGGCGGCTGCGGCATATTCGTGGCGCAGGCCAAAGGAGAGTTCGCTGTGCGAAAGATAGATTTCCTTGGTCACAAAAGAAGCGCTCAGCGCGGGGTTCCAGTACAGGACGCTTGCGTCATCGAGCATGCTTGTCCCATTGCCGCCCATAGCCGCACTGGCGCCACCCACGGGAAGCTTGAGAAATTGGACCGCGGCGCCACCCGCATTCCCGCCTTGCATATCAGTAAGGGAGGAATATTGGCCAAAAACCGCGGCGCACAAACAGGCGATGAGGAAGTACTTCATTATACAATACTAGTATCGGCAATTCTGGTTCATAAATTAAAGAATATACGGTGAACAAGCAGCTGAAAGTTAATGCAAAAAGTAACTATTTGGTTCACCTTTTGGCCGTATGTTGCCGTATTTTCAATTGGATGAGCTTTTCCCGCGCAAGGAAGGTAAAATACTCGATGAATTCCTCCAGCTTGTAGGGCCCGGATTCGTGAGATGCTTTGCGGAAAATATCGAGCAGGCTCCTTTTTCCGTTTACCCAGAAAACAGGCAGGTTCCACTTTGGCGACCAACTGGCATGGAATTTCAGGGAAGTCCTTTTCTCAGGAGCAATGTGTTCAAAGGTGAAGGTACCGCCCACATGGGTGCGCCGGGGAACCAATTGTCCGGCTTTTTTCTCAAGCGCGTTTTCCGGTTTTATTGGTTTTTCAGCAACAGGCAACACGATCCCGAGAAACCGGTCCAGATCATCTTGTTCCAACGAAGCTGTAGCATACAAGTACGCTGCCATGGCGCTGCCCACCCAGTGCAGTGTCTTTTCAGAGACTTTGTCAATAGTGTCTTCGTTTGAATGGTAGAATTGGTCCCTGATGTGGATGAGCGCGGGACAGGTTGCGCCAATGAGCGGGTCAGTGACAACATTATCGTTTACCATAAAGGGGTGAATACCCAGACGGAATTTTTTCCCCGCGCTATTTGAGAGCAAGCGTATGATCAGCTTGTTGGCAAATTCCGGGTTTGAGGCAGGCGCCTGGTAGATGTTCAGCACTGAACGGCATTTTTTCTGGTCTTCGCCTACCATGTCAGGGTTGATACCCGCAACATAACGCGTCTTTTTTCCCGGGCCAAAAAAATAAGCGAGCATGCCGATTATTTCAAAGGCAAAGACCACCCTGATGGTCCTTTTTGGCTGCAACAGCTTTTTTTCACGTATCAGCTGCTGTATGGCCCTAAGGCATTCGATGCTGGCGGCCACGCCCGAGCCATTGTCATTCGCGCCCACTTCGTATAAGTGCGCCACTGATACTACTTCTTCCCCGGTTTTTTCGCTTCCTTTGATACACCCGGTTGCGCAGTACATGCGGCCTTTGCCCAGGTAACCGTCGACCCTGAATTTACACGGCAGGGATCCCCGCTGTCTCAGGCGTTCCCGGATCAGGTCCCCCTGGTTTCGCGAAAGGGAAAAGCCCACCAGCCCTTTCCTATCCTCAAAGAGAAAACCATTGTCCCATCGGCGGCCATTCCTGAAATCTTGGTCTGATCTTACGCCAGGCCAGTTTGGGGCAAAGTCGGTCGCAATACCAAGGGCCTTTCCCTCCGCAATGGCGTTGTATGTTGCGCTGGTTGGATCGGCAAATACCAGTTTGCCCTTCAGGTCCGGAGCGTCCGGCAGCGCCAGTTCGCCGGTTATTTCACCGTTTGTGGGAGCGGCATAGACAAAGAGGGATGTGGCGATTTTTGAATAGTCGGCCATGGTCCGCCATTGTCCGTCAATGTACACCTTCAGGTAGGCGCGGGAAACAGCCCAATAGCGCGGTGATTTCCAGTTACCGTAGAGCTTTTTTCCGTCAATAGGAAAGCTGAGTACTCGCACAGAGTCGAAGCCATAACGTTTCATGATCTGTGCGCACCAGCGCACGCTTTTTTCATACCAGGGATGGGTGATATGGCGGCTGAAGGATGCAATACTTCCGGTAATGGTTTTGGCGTTTTTTCCGGAATAGGCCTTGGAGAGCAGGGAGTGGATCTGGTCTGGCGTCATTGCGGCACGCAACAGGCCCTATAACATTTCGTCGGTGATGGAGATATGGTCTTCAAGGTATTTGTAGATCATGTGACGCGCCTCAGACGTCAGATTGATGAACATGAGGCCTGCGCGAAAACCGCCGGTACGGTCTTTGGTGATCCACTGGATCTTGGCGGTTACCACGCATTCGGTGTTTTCCTCAACGATTTCTTTTGAAACACCGCGCCACCGCGGGAACTTAAGGGAGAGTTTTACCTTGGTTCCCTTGGCCAGAAAATCGGGAACAGCAACCTGGAGACCGTCGGCTGAGATGTCGTTTATTTTTATTGGCGTGTTTTTTTCAGTGAAAAACCCTCCCAGGGCAAGGGTGGTCTGGTCCGCATCGTCAAACTCGATATCATAAACAAAGGGTATGCGGATACTGGTCCGTTTTTCCTCGATTTTCTTATCTTCCATATTAAAAATAATATATATATTTATCTTAATAATTACAAGCGGCAGGCTGCATGGATATCAGAAATCTAATAAAAAACCTTGTTTTAAGCTTTATTCCGCTCCTGGTTTTTATAGTTGCCGACGACCTTCTCTCAGACCGTTATGGCCCAGAACAAGGGTTGAAATACGCGCTTATCATTGCTGTGTTCATGGGGCTGCTCCAGGCCGTATATGTCTTTGCCCGTGAGAAGCGGTTCGATAAAATGATCCTACTCGACACCGGCCTTATCATTGTCCTGGGAGCAGTGTCGTTTATCTCAGGTAATGAGCTCTTTTTCAAACTCAAACCCGCACTCATCGAATTTATCATGGTGTTGATGCTGGGCATGGTCGCTTTTGTGAACCCCAGGATACTGCTCGTTATGCTGGGCCGTTTTACCAAGGGCATGGCCATGAACGACGCGCAGGTCACGCTTATGCGGCGCATGGCCGGAGGCATGTTTTTCCTCTTTTTATTTCATACTGGCGCCATTATATACGCGTCATTATATATGTCGCACAAGGCGTGGGCCTTTATTTCGGGCGGGTTGTTTTATATCCTTCTAGGCGGGTATTTTGTTTTTTCCGTGGTCATGGCGCGTCTCAAACAGCGGCGTCTTGTGCGGCAGTACATGGGCGGGGAAAAGATGGTTGAGTTGCGGGACGAGAAGGGGAGACTTGTGGGGACAATGCCCGAGTCGGTTATCAGGAAGAATCCGAAGATATTCAGGAAATGATCCCCCCGAAAGGATTGTATGCGGCCAACCCCCTTTGTTAAAGGGGGTAAAGAACGAAACAGGATTGTTGTAGACAATGTAGCTTCTAATTTCTTCACTTATTTTCCTTATGTGACAGGTTTTGTCACATCGTATCGTTATATTTACATACAGAAAACATCAACTGGAGGTAAAAATGACGAACGACCAAGTGATCTTGAATACCGCAAACAGCCGAATCATCCTTTTGTGTCCCTTTAAACCGGAGTTCATACCCCTTATCAAGGATATCCCCGGCCGTAGATGGCATCCCGAGCACAAGGCCTGGAGCTTTGAGAACACCCTGTATAACCGCAACAGGGTACTCGATATATTTGCCCGGTTCAATATGTCCGTGGTCATGGACGAGCAAACCGGGAAAATGGCAGAAGACCCCATCATAAAGCTGAAACGGGAACTCTCAAGCCGGAAATACAGCACGCCCACCATGGATTCCTATGTCTTTTACACCAAGGAACTGCTGACTTTTGCCAAAAAACCGCCGGAACAGCTGACCAGCGATGACGTGAAGGCATTTATTGAATACCTGGTCAACGTAAAGCAGTACGCCTCGTCCACCGTGTCCCTTGGCATTAATGCCCTGCGCTTCTTCTTCTTTTATGTGCTGCACAAGGAATTCATATATGACATCCCCAATGTCCGGAGGGACAAGAAGCTGCCTGTTGTCCTGAATTCCGATGAAGTCACGGCGCTGATCGCAGCTTGTTCGAACATCAAACACAAGCTGCTACTCATGGTCATTTATTCAGCCGGTCTGCGGGTCAGCGAGGCTGTGCGGCTCCGGCCGGAAGATATCGACAGTGTACGCAACATGATCCACGTAAAAAACGCGAAAGGCCGCAAAGACCGATATACGCTACTTTCAGACGCGGTCATGCATTTGCTGGAAACATACATTAAAACAGTACAGCCGAAGACATGGCTTTTTCCTTCTTATGACCATGAAACCCATCTGAGCGTCAGAACAGCTCAAAAGGTTATGGAACATGCCCGCGACAAGGCAGGGATAAAAAAAGACGCTACGGTGCATACATTGCGTCATTCGTTTGCCACGCACCTGCTGGATCAAGGCTCGGACATCAGGCATATCCAAAAGCTGCTGGGTCACGCAAATCTAAAGACGACAGCAATTTATACGCATGTCAGCGATACCAGCCTGTCTGCTATCAAAAGTCCGCTGGACCGGTTTCTTCCTGCCTCGGACTTCGATACCCAAGGATCATAAGCAGGACAGACTCAGTCCTCGGCATTTCGGCATTAATGATAGGTGAAGGATGGCTTTGGACAGAGGAAGGACATGGAACCCTTCCGGCCGCCAATGAATGAACACCTCGGACTTCGATACCCAAGGATCATAAGCAGGACAGACTCAGTCCTCGGCATTTCGGCATTAATGATAGGTGAAGGATAGCTTTGGACAGAGGAAGGACATGGAACCCTTCCGGCCGCCTACGGCGTCCACCTTCCCTTAAAAAGGGAAGGTGGTTGGTTCGCAATGCGAACCGAAAAGGAATACACACCGAACTTGTACTTGCATAGACTTTTATACCCTTTATAAACTTTCTTATACGGGTTTTGTCCATCTGGCCACCACAGAGTGAACTTATTGACATCAGACGGATCAATAATCTATTTCTACAGTGAGTCCGCTGCCCGTAATATATGACGTACTGCGAGCACCATAATGAAAAAGAATGCAGACTATGACGCATAGAGCGAGTTGCATGTAATAGCGGGGGCACATAAATAATGCCGCCCGTCCTGGGCGGCAATAAAACAAAGGCAAAAACATGTTCATCGAAATTTCAAAACAAATGAAAGAAAGAATGCTCTTTCTTGAAGACAT
>Ga0208953_1000087_pt1 | contig 94683 bp, 82 predicted proteins | sample RifOxyB2_FD_184033 | JGI IMG/M metagenome (GOLD analysis project Ga0208953, IMG submission 184033) | Groundwater microbial communities from Rifle, Colorado - Rifle Oxygen_injection B2 (SPAdes) | ecosystem: Environmental > Aquatic > Deep subsurface > Groundwater | place: USA: Rifle, Colorado...
CAGCTCTTCGGCCGCGCCCAGTATCAATAGAATATTTATTGGTTTTGGCGGTTCTTATGATGTGGAATATAAATATAGCGTTGAAAATAATAATTATGAGAGATATAACGGTGGTGTTATACAAAAAGACGCCAACAACGATCAAGTTTTGGCTCCGAAAAATATTATTATTGAACATGTGGGGGATGGCATTCCTTTACCGGAAAAGGGCAGAATCAATTGGATAGTTACCGGTGAAGGAGAGGTGGAAATTTATCATAGCGGTCAGAAATTTACAGGCAAATGGAAAAAAGATGATCGTTTAAGCCGCACGCAGTTTTTTGATGAAAAAGGCAACAAGATACCTTTAGAGCGTGGTACCACGTGGGTAGAAATTGTACCGCCGGCTATTCCGGTACAGGCAGAATAAAATAAGATGAAAATCAGTAATTATCAAAAATATCGTTTACTGGAAATTTTTCCCGGTACAATGGTCTGGTTGACTTTATTGCTTACTTTTCTTTTGTCTTTTTTTAAGCCTTTGTGGATGATTTATTTCGCCATTGCTTTTGATTTATACTGGTTATTGAGAGTTTTATATTTTATAATTTATTTAACTTATTCTTGGAAACAATATCGAAAAATAAAAAATGTTCCCTGGATGACCAAGGTTGTTGAGCTTCCCGATTGGCAGAAAATTTACCATGTCATATTTTTACCAACTTTAAACGAAGATGCGGCCGTTATTAAACACACTTTTGCGGCCTTAAAAAATTCTACTTATCCTCTTGATAAGATGATCGTGGTTTTAGCCGGAGAAGAAAGAGAAGCAGAGTCTTTTAAAAAAATAGCGGAAGAAATTCGTGTTTTATACGAGGGGGTTTTTTTCAAGTTATTCATTACTCTGCACCCGCAAGATGTTACCGGAGAAATTGCGGCCAAAGGAGCGAATTTACACTGGGCCGCCAAACATGTGAAAGAGTTTATTGATGCCCAAAAATGGGATTACGCTAATATCATTGTTTCTTCTTTTGATATTGACACGGTGGTACATACGGAATATTTTGCTCATTTAACTTATAAGTATTTAACCCATCCTAACCCTACCCATTCCAGTTATCAGCCCCTGGCTTTATATAATAACAACGTGTGGGAATCACCCTCTTTTGCGCGCGTGGTGGCTAATTCTACCACTTTTTGGCTGATGGCTGAACTGGCGCGTCCAAAACCGCTTTGGACTTTTTCTTCTCACAGTATGAGTTTTAAGGCCTTGGTGGATGTTGGTTTTTGGCAAAATGATATTGTTACAGAAGATTCTCGTATTTTTTTACAATGTTTTATTCATTATAACGGCGATTATGAAGTAACCCCGCTGTACATTCCGGTTTCTATGGATACCGCTCATGCCGGTTCTTTGTGGCAGACAGTAAAAAATTTGTATAAGCAACAACGTCGCTGGGCTTGGGGCATTGAACATTTTCCTTTTATGATTTGGCATTTTTGGAACACAAAATTAGGAAAAAAGAAATGGCACCTTTTATTCAATTTATCCGAAGGTATGTATTCTTGGTCAACGGCGCCGATTTTAATTTTAATTTTAGGATATTTACCTTTGTGGCTGGCTGGCGATGTGGAAAAATCTACGGTTATTGCTCAAAACGCTCCTTTTATTTTGGAGTGGTTGATGCGTTTGGCCATGGTGGGAATTTTTGCCTCGGCTATTTTGAATGTGTATTTATTACCCAGTAATATTCCCGATAATAAAATTTTGAGAATAGGAGTGGTGCTGTTGCAATGGATTTTATTGCCGGTGGCGCTGATTATTTTTGGTTCCATTCCCGCCATCGATGCCCAAACCAGATTGATGTTTGGTAAATATTTAGGTTTTTATACCACTAAAAAAATTCGTTAACTGCTTGCGGGTGGTAATTGGCATTGAGGATGGCCTTGCAGAAAATCTTGATAAGACATGATTTTTTTACCCTCGGGCTGTACTTGTTCTATCAACAATTTATTGTTTTCCAAATGTGCTTTAAGGATTTTTAGGCGTTGTCGGTGGCAAAAAGTATAAGTTCCCGGCCAAGGATTTAAAGCTCTGATTTGTCTGTCAATCATTATGGGTTTTTGTTGCCAATTTATTTCTCCGTCGGTTTTTTTAATGATTTTAGTATAAGAAGCCTGAGCTGTATTTTGTTTTTGGGGTTTTAATTTTCCTTGAATAAATTGAGGAAGTTTATCTTTTAAAATTTTAACATTCAGCCTGCTTAATTTATCATGCAAACTGGTTAAGGTTTCTGTATTGGAGAGAGTTAAAAATTCTTGAGCGATAATATCGCCTGTATCCAGACCTTCGTCCATGAGCATTAAAGTTACTCCGCTTTTTGGCAATCCCGCTAAAATAGCTTGTTGCATAGGAGATGCGCCTCTTAATTGCGGAAGCAGAGATCCGTGCAGATTAAGACAACCGTATTTTGGAATGGCTAAAATTTCTTTAGGAATTATTTTGCCATAAGCCACCACTATGGCTAAGTCCGGTTTTAAATTTAATAATGTTTGATAGATTTTTTTTCCGTTTTCTTTTTGAATTTTTAAAGTCGTCGGCTGATAAATAGGCAGTTTTTTTTCTAAAGCGAATTTTTTAATAGGAGAAGGGGAGATAATTTGTTTTCTGCCTACCGGTTTGTCTGGCTGGGTGACACAACCGATAATTTGATAATTTTTTTCTTGCAGAAGAAACTCCAGGGTCGGTTGAGCGTACTTTGGAGTACCGAAAAAAATTATTTTAAAAATCGGAGGATTGATCATACCAGCAAAGACTTTACGGCATTTTCATTTTTTTTGATTTTGACGGCCTTGTCTATAAAAAGAATGCCGTTGAGATGATCTATTTCGTGTTGCAAAACACGCGCCAGCATACCTTTGGCTTTAATATCCATTTTTTCCCCTTGTCTTCCCCAACCTTTAACCCGCGCTTTTACCGGCCTTTCTACCAAACCGTAAACACCCGGCACGGACAGACAGCCTTCTTCTTGGATATTGGTTTTTTTAGCAATAGACACCACGCGCGGATTAACTAAAACCAGATCATCTGCTGTTTTGGCATAATCTTTGTCAATGACAATTAAACGAATGTTTTTGCCTACCTGAGGAGCCGCAATGCCAATACCGTCGTGTTGATGCATCATTTTTGCCAGCGCTGACATAAAAACCTGCAAGTTTTTTTCCGATATTTTTTGAGGAGCAACATCTGAGGAAATTTTTCGAATTTCTGGTTCGTTGAGAGTATAAATTTTAAGAGCCATGACTAATTTGTAACTTAATTATTTATATTAGTCAAACAAAATTTATAAATAATCCACCACTAAAGAAGGTTTTAGTTCATATTCACTCAGATATTTTTGGGGCTTTAATTTTTGTTTATTTTTAGTGTCCAGCAGTTGAAAATAGGGGCTAAAAGGGGGTAAGTTTAAAATTTTTCTTATTTTTATTTCTTGTTGATAAAATTGGTCATAATTGTTTAAAATAGCCAGTTTGATTACCATATTATCCGGAGCGTGAGTTTGGATGATAATTTTTTGACTAGCGCTGAATATTTTGGTGAGCAACTGAAAAACTCTTTCGTTGGCTCGAAAATGGGGATAAACCAGTAGGTGATCAACAGAAATAATACCTACTAAATCAAAATCGGCAAGCGACATTACCCGAAAGATTTTTTCCGTACCCAAAATAATGTCCGCTTTTTGTAATTCCGCCAATTGATACTCACGAGTGCTGTCCAGGCGGACTATTTTTTTATTTTTAAAATATTTTTTTAGGGTAATTTCCAATTGTTGCGTGCCCTGATGCGTTTGTTTAAGGTGACTACTTTGACAATTAGGACATTTGGTTTTATCCGCTGGTAAAACAGCAGAGCAGTTTAAGCAAACGGCTAAATTTAAGTTTCCCAAACGATTAAAAAATAAAAAAGTTTTTTGAGATTGATGAATTTCTGTCATTAGTTTTTCTGAAAACCAAGAATAATTTTTCTTCATTTTTTCTTCCAACATATTGACGGTAAAAATATTTTTGGCGGACCAGGTTCTGCTGATGTTTATTTTAAAGCTTTTTTTGGCAAAATAAGTTTCTATATTGGGCGCTGTACTGCAAAAAATAAGTTGCGGTTTGGGCACGGTCAGTAAATTGATATTTTGCAAAATCACTTCTCTGGTTTGATAACGAGGATTAAGCTCATATTGTTTATGAGACCTGGCTTCCTCTTGATCTAAAATCACTGTTGCAAAATAACCCAACCAGAGAAAAGCGGTTTTTTTAGTACCGATGACAATTTTTTTTGATTTTTTTTGCAAAGCAATTTCCAAAGCGGTCCAAACGGAAGGAGAAGGGTTTTTGGTTAAAGCAACAATATCCTTATTATTTAAAGCTTCGGCAATTTTCAACACATCTTGATATTCCGGCACAATAATTAAAACAGACCCAGTGCTTCTTTTAATAATGCCTTGATAAAAAGCCAAACAATCCGCTCGGTTATTATAAAGCACCACATTAGGCAAGTTTGGCTTAACTTTTGCCAAAGCGTTTTTTATGCTCTCTATATTTTTTTTGGGAATAGAAATTTTTTGGCTGTGGCTGGAGTTTTCTTGCCAATTGTCTAAATCGGCAAAGTTTCTTTTTTTTAAAAATGGATAATGCATGCTTTTAAAAGCGTGCGCCTGAGAGATAAAATAATGGTTGGCAAACCAAGTTAAAAATAGCAAAAAATGTTCTGGTTGCGGCAGTTGAGTGGTTGACAAAGCAATAACTGGCTTTAATTTTTTAATAGCGCTGTTTTTTTTAAGATCACGCACCAAACCAATGATCAGACGAGAGCGAAATTCTATCTTTACTAAAGAGCCTTTTTTGACAGTTAAATTTTTTGGTACAACATAATCAAAAAAATCCTTACCACGAATAGTGCGAGCATAAGGAATTACTTCGGCAATCATTGGTTTATTTTAAAGTAAAATTCGCCACTAATTGATTTTCGTTATCCAAATGTTCGTAAGATAAAATTTTCGGCTCTAAATTCATTTTAGCAATCGTACCGATTAAAGTCGCCAAAGGACGCATTAAATCACTTTTACTTTTTTCTATCACTTCCGTATTGATGTGCAATATTTTTTCCAGTTCTTTATTTTTCAAAAAATTTAAACACAAAGTATCCAAGGCATTTTCTTTGGTTGAATTTTTGGCTAAATGTCCGGAAGCAATCACCGCCATTCTTTTGTTGGTTTCTAAACACAATTGGCGTAAAATTTCTCCAAATTCTTGATGCTTGACTAAAGAAAAATTAGCCATGGAAAATATGACCACGCGTGTTTCCGGAAGGTGTTTTAATAATAAGGACAGGGGAGTTATAATTTCCTGAGGTATGGTGCTTTCTGCTACAACCGTTACCAAATTGCTTTGGGCCGTAGCGTTGATTACATTCTTTAGTTGAGTAATAAAACCCACATCAACGGTCAGGCCATTTTTAAAACCATCTGCTAAAATCGGGCTTTCAATATTAACGTTGATCGCTTCCGGCACCACGGAGCCGTGTTCGGTAAGCAACAAAATGGTGTCCGGTTTCATAAAATACAGCTCTCCTTCCAGTTCTTGTATGGAATTGGCAATAGCTGTAACCGAAGAATTATCCTGGGAATTTTCTAAAAATATTTTAGGATTATTAGGAACGATGGCAGAAAAAATTAGAGACATAAGCCAAAATTATTTTTTCTTATTTTTCTTTTGCTGTTTCTTCTTTAAGTCTACCTCTTTTCCTTGAGGATGTAAATTCAATACTTTTTTGGATACTGGCATAATATATTTTTGCTGATATCCATACTTTTTAAAAACTTTTTTGGATTTAAAAGCGTGTCTCTTGCCATCGGCAATAATATAGATAGTTTTATCTTTTTTAGTAGTGATGATAGTGCCGTTTTTTAACAAAGCCGGCTTGGTCATTTTAAATTTTGCAATCTCTTCCGGACTTTTGGGAATAATTTCTAAGCTCAAAAAACGATTATCAAAAATTTCCCTGGCAATTACATCACTGCGCTCTCCTTGCGGTGTGATATAAGACACCGCTCCGGTTACTTTGTTTTGCACCAACAATCCTCGCGGATCAACTTGATTAACAGTAATCGGTTCGCCGTCTGGAATATCGGCCATTTCGTCAGCGCTGGCTTGAATAATTTCCGCCGGGTTAAAACCGTATTGTTTGAAAGATTCTTGGGAAGTAAATGGTCGTTTTTTGCCATGGGCGTAAAGATATACTCCGCCATCAGGATTTTGCAACAAAGAAAAAGCGGGAAAACGAATAGGCTGGCCGGTAATATATTGTTCTCCTATCACAGCCGGCACGGGAATAATTTTATTTGGGTCATAATTAGAGAGCAAAGCGCTCATGGAAGCAAAAGGCTTTTTCACATCTCCGGAAATTAAATAAATAGCATCCCCAATGCGCAACAAAGAGCCGCTGGGATAGTTATAGGCTTTTTTCGGCTGGTACCACTCATCCCATAATTTTTGAAAAGCCGAATTGGCTCCATAACGATAGTTGCCGCCTCCCCAGCGTCCTACTAAAGGGTTATAGGTATATAAAGCCGCGGTAATATTGTTTTGCGGATTAACCACTACGCCATCGACGGTGGTTTTAGGCGTGCCCACTTTCCAGCCGCTAACGGTTGAGCCTTTTGTTTTTAAATCGTGCAAATATTTGTTGGTAATCACATCTGCGGCCGCGTATAATTGGGCGGTAAATCCTCTGGCGCTTTTACAGCTGGCATATCCCAGCCAGCAGTCATCAATAGCCGAGGTAACAGTAGAATTGGTAATGGCAGAAGACTCTTTTTGCCCCATGACTAAGAAAAACAAAGGGTTTAGCTCGAATTTTTTGGATGCGGCATTGATAATTTCCGCCGCCGATCGTTTTTGGCCGTCAATATCAAGGGTGGTATAGCTTGCTAAAACAGAGCCTTTTTCTTCTAAAAAAGCCTGAATGCCAAAAGTAGATAAATAATATTGATCTTGAGCCACTTCATCTGATTCAATAATCCGGCCTTTGGTAAAAGTAAAGGCCGAAACAGGTAAGGCGGTAAGCAACAAAAAAATGCTGGCTAAAAAAATTTTAAATTTGGGCATATGCTTAAATTATAGTACAATAGAACCATAAAATCAACTAAAATTTCCCGGCTATATGATTCAACAAGTTAAAATTTTAGGGGTTAAAATTTGGGATATTAGTTTTTCTCAGGCCAAAGAAATGATAGGTGAATTTTTAAAAGGCCAAAAACAAAACCTGATTGTTACTCCTAATCCGGAAATTTTACTGGAAGCTTATAAAAATAAAGTTTACCAGAATTGTCTGAATACAGCTGATTTAGCTTTACCGGACGGTTTTGGCTTAAGGCTTTTTTCCAAATTAAAGCACACAGTAACAGGAGTGGATATCACCGCTGAAATTTTAAAAATGGCCAATAGTCAACAACTGGCTGTTTTATGTATTGTGCGTCAAGATGGCTTATCATCTTTGGCTATGGTGGTAGATGCGGGTAAAAAATTAGCCCCTCAAGCTCGATTTTTAGGCTGGGAGGTCTCTAAAAAAGACAGTCTGATAAGTAATGAAGCTAATTTTCAGAATTTTTTAGCAAAAAACAGTGATTTTAAACCAAGCGTGATTTTGGTTGGTTTGGGTTTTCCGGAACAAGAACTTTGGCTCAAAAAATATTTATCTTTAATAAAAACCGCTAAAATTGGCTTAGGAGTTGGCGGGGTTTTTGATTTTTGGACAAACAAAGCCAAAAGGGCTCCTAAGTGGTTGCGTGCTGTCCATTTGGAATGGTTGTGGCGTTTTGTAACCCAACCGCGACGTATTAAACGTATTTTTAGAGCCTTGGTGGTTTTTCCTCTTACCCACCTAATTTACTCTTGACAAAATTTAATTTCTGTGATAGCCTTTTTTACATTATAAAGTCTTATTTTTATAAACGAGGTAATAATTTATATGAAAAATATGAAAAAATTAAAAAGATCTAAAACATCATTAATTAGTGCGGTTGTTTTTGCTTCTGTTCTAGTTTTGTTTAGTTTACAACCTGTACAAGCCACCACTCAAACAATAACAGATTCTTTTTATACTCCCAACGGTACCTATGCTATTCCCGATGGTGTCTTTGAGGATCAAAGTCAGAATTATCAAGTTTTAACCCTGCCTATTGAAATAACAGAAAATTATACCATTACTCATTTAGGTGTTGAGGTTAATATTACCCATCCTTATGATGATGACTTAACTATTAGTTTGGTTGCTCCAGACGGTAGAGAATTTACTTTAGCTAGACACAATGGAGAAAGCGGAGATAATTTTACCAATACTATGTTTGACGATGATGCTCAGTTTTCCATTATTGAAGGAACAGCACCATTTACTGGTTTTTATAAACCAGTTGATTCTTTAACTGATTTAAGTAGTACAAAAACGGCTGGAACGTGGACATTAAAGGTATTGGATGACGCCACAGAAGATGTTGGAACTTTAAATAATTTTGGTTTGATTTTTACTTATGCTGATGTTGATGAAGATCAAGACGGTTATACTATTACTTCAGATTGTAATGATAACGACGCCTCTATCAATCCCGGTGTTTTAGATAATACTCAAGACAGTGTTGATAACAACTGCAACGGCCAAATAGACGAAGACTATAAAGTTCCTGCTGATACCAACACCAATACCGGCAACACGAACACGAACAGCGGTAATACTAATACCAATGGTGATACTACCACTAACACCCCTCCGGCTGATACCAGCACTAATACAGATACTAATACCAATACAGATAATTCCCCAGAAGACACTAATGCTGATAATGTTGATGTTACTACCGAAGATCAAACCCCAGAAACTTCTGATACCGACACCCAAATTACCGAAGTTGCTGTTGTAAAAGTGTCTCCTACCAAAAAAGGATATAAAATCACTTATTCCGACGGTTCAGTGAAAACCGTAGTGGTGTTTAAAACCAAAAGCCAAAAGAAAACTAAAGTGAAAAAGACTTGGTCTTGGTATTACAAGGAAACGGCAAGAAAATCGCTTTGTGGAATGTTTTAACCAATCAAAAAGTATCTCAGGCCAAGCTTTCTTCCAAGGCTTACAACACTAATTCTTTCAAAATAAAGAAAATAGATGATAAAAAAACAGTAATCATCAAATCCTTGAACAAAAAACAACAAGAATCGCAAAAAAGCTTAGTGCGTCTGTTGTTGAAAAAACAGAACTTGAAGACAGTTTCTACTATTTTAGGAGAATAATAAAAATAATTAAATTATTTAAAATAATATGAAAAAAAGTATGAGATCAGTATTATCCATAATCAGTACAACTGTTTTTGCTTCAGCAGTGGTTCTGTTTGGTTTTCAACCAGCGCCAATATTGGCCGCAGAACAAGCGGATCATGTTGGTAAAAGCAACGTGTTAACTTATGTTAATGATGAAAATGAACATGCTATCCCGGACGGTAATGAAGGTGGCGATGAAGTTGTACCCGGGGTATTAACATTACCTATTGAAATAACTCAGGATTACACCCTCTCTGATTTAAACGTTCAGGTTAATATCAATCATCCTTATGATAAAGATTTAATTATTTCTTTAATTGCTCCTACCGGTACAGAACTTACCTTAGTTAATCGCAGTGGAAGTGACGGGGATAATTTTAATTATACTACTTTTGACGATTCCGCTTCTCGTTCCATTAGCGAAGGCACAGCGCCTTTTTCCGGCGTTTATAGACCATTCGCTTCTTTGTATTATTTGAATGGTATGAGTACAAAGGGCACATGGACACTTAAAGTGACAGATAACGGCCAAGACGATATCGGTACTTTGGATTATTTTGGGCTATACCTTACTTATGTAACAGATGCCGATAATGATGGATCTAATTTTGATGTTGATTGCAACGATAATGACTCTTCTGTTTATCCTGGCGCTCCGGAAATGTGTGATAGTGTAGATAATGATTGTGATGGACAAGTGGATGAAAGTCCAGTAGATGGTAATTTATATACCGTCTATTCAGATAATGACTCAGATGGTTATGGAAATTCTGCTGATTTTATAGTAGTAAAAAGTTGTACTGAACTAGATATGTCAAATTTTTCGCTGGCAAGCTTGATTGCTGGTGATTGCAACGACAACGATGCCTCCATAAATCCAAGCGCAACTGAAGTGCCAGATGACGGCATAGATAACAATTGTGATGGTGTTGATGAGAGTGATATTACTTATGATGATGATAATGACGGTTATGCAGAAAATGAAGGTGATTGCAACGACAGTGATGCTTCTATCAATCCGGATGCTCCAGAAATATGCGACGGTATAGATAATAATTGTAGTTTGGAAATTGATGAAAATTTATTAACTACTTACTTTTTAGATGAAGACGGAGATGGTTATGGTGATGGCGAGAATACGCAAAATTTATGTTCAGCCAATAGCACTTATGTAACTAATGGTGATGACTGTGATGATAATAGTGTTTCAGTACATCCCGGAACTTCTGACGACACTCAAGACGGAGTTGACAATAACTGTGACGGATATGTAGATGAAGGCTATGTTGCAGTTGTCGATGCTGATGACGATGGTTATACTTCTGATGTAGATTGTGACGACAACAACGCTTCTGTTTATCCAACAAGCATTGAATTTTCAGATGATGGTATTGATAATAATTGCAATGGTGTAGTTGACGAAACGAATTTAGAGGAAAGCTGTAGTGTTGATACAGATTTAGGTTCTGTAACCGGGGAAGCGTTTGCTACTGGTACACTAGAAGGCGCAACCAATAATTATGCGGGAAATTATGGCGGTGGAGCTGATGTTATTTTTTCCTACACTGCTCCTTATACTGCCACCTATGAGTTAAATACAGAGGGATCTAATTATGACACGATGTTGTATTTAATTGATGGTGTAGATTGTATAGGAACAATATTAGAAGTAGATGATGATAGTGGTGATACTTTTCATTTATCAAAGCTGACTTACGATTTAGTTTCCGGTCAAACAGTATTAATTGTGCTTGATGCTTACCATTATGGGTATAATGGAGATGGTTCTACATATCAGCTTAATATTTTAACCAGTATAGCAGATCGTGACCATGATGGATTTACTGATGATATAGACTGCAATGATAATTATGACAATATTTATCCTGGCGCGCAGGAATATTGCGACGGCAGGGATAACAATTGTGATGGTATAATTGACGAAGGTTTTTCAATGTCCTTTTACACACAATATGTAGATCACGACGGTGATAGTTGGGGTAGTTCTGATCAAGTTGGAATTTGTTGGCCGGCTTCGGAACATTCTGTGCCATTAAGTGATAAAACAGGTGATTGCAATGACGAAAACACCTCTGTTTTTCCAGGTGCTTCAGACAATACTAATGACGGAGTAGACAATAACTGCAACAGCCAAATAGACGAAGACTATAAAGCTCCTGCTGATACTAACACTAATACCAATACCGGTAACACAAATACCAACACGAACAGCGGTAATACCAATACTAACGGTGATACAACTACCACCCCTCCAGCTGACACTAATACAGATACCAACACCAATACCGATGAAGTTGACGTGACTACCGAAGACAAAACCCCGGAAACTTCTGATACCGATACCCAAATTACCGAAGTTACTGTTGTAAAAGTGTCTCCTACCAAAAAAGGATATAAAATCACTTATTCCGACGGTTCAGTGAAAACCGTAGTGGTGTTTAAAACCAAAAGCCAAAAGAAAACTAAAGTGAAATACTATCCTAAAAAAGACTTGGTCTTGGTATTACAAGGAAACGGCAAGAAAATCGCTTTGTGGAATGTTTTAACCAATCAAAAAGTATCTCAGGCCAAGCTTTCTTCCAAGGCTTATAACACCAATTCTTTCAAAATAAAGAAAATAGATGATAAAAAAACAGTAATCATCAAATCCTTGAACAAAAAACAACAAGAATCGCAAAAAAGCTTAGTGCGCTTAAGTTTAAACAAACAGAGTTTGAAAACTATCTCTACTATTTTAGGAGAATAAAGCTAAGATTTCTTTTCTTTGCTAAAGCAGCCTCATTTGGGGCTGTTTTAGTTTTTGTGGTATAATTACTTATAAATAATTAACTAAAATTTTATGAGCAAAAGAACATCAAATTTTTTACTTGGTGCAGGACTAGCCGCGGCTGTTTCTGCCGGAGTAGTGGCTTTTTTAACTCAAACTAAAAAAGGTCAACAATTAGCTAAAAAAGGAAAAGAGCACGCTTCGGAAATTACCAAAAAAGTGGCGCAAAAAGCCGAAACAGTACGTCAAATGACCAAACTGAAATATGGCGAAATTATTGATGAAGTAATGGCAGAGTATCAAGCCAAGAAAAAAATCACCAAGGAAATAGGCGCTGATTTAGCCAAAGAACTTAAAAAAGAATGGGAAAAAGTAAAAAAAGAATTAAAACAAGATGGTGAAAAACAAACCACTCCCCAGGCTCCTAGCCGGCAAAGTAAGAAAAAGACGACAAAGAGGCCGTAAATTAGGTTTTCCCACCGCCAATCTGAATTTACATCAAACTGTTGCGGACGGAGTATATTTTTCTTATGCTATTTTAAAAAAAGTCACTTATCCGGCTCTTACTTTTGTGGGTGCGGCGCAAACTTTTGCTGAAAAAAAACGCTTTATCGAAACCTATATTTTAGACTTTAACAAAAATATTTACGGCCAATGGTTAACGGTAATTCTGCTAAAAAAAATCCGTAATAATAAAAAGTTTAAAAACAAGCAGACTTTGCTGGCGGCTATGCAAAATGACCGAAAAAAAGCTCGTAAATTTTTTAAAAAATAATTTTTTATGACACTATCATTCATGAACTCAGAAAGAGGAGGAGGAGGAGGAGGAGGAAGAAAACCGGAAACACATGCAGAGGAAACTCGGGTTTTATTGGAAACAATGGTTAGTGACATACAGGCGCGTTGTGCTCAAAATGAAGCAGAGGCGTTTAAAGAATTACCGCGTTACACTTTATTGATGGAGTTGGGAAGATGTGTCAAATATCTTACGCCCCCGGAAGTAGAAACGGCCATATCTTGCATGGCTCAATTGGAAAGCCAAGTAGTGACAGACGCTTTAACCGGCGTGGCTAACCGACGTGCTTTAGATTTAACTTTACACAGATTAACCTCTGCTTTAAAACGCGAAAAAGAGCAACACCCTCCTTTTGTTTTTGCCATAGTAGACATAGATTTTTTTAAAAAAGTGAACAACGTTCAAGGGCATGATGTTGGAGATCAATTATTGACACAAGTTGCCGCTATTATCAGCGATACTTTGCGTCCCAGTGATCGGGTATATCGCATTGGCGGAGAAGAATTTGCTATTGTCTTGTCAAATACCAATAGTCAACAAGCAGGTATTGCCTTGGAGCGCGTCAGGCAAGCTATAGCAGAACAGACACAACAAACGGTTAGTATCGGTTATAGTCAATATCAGCCAAGTCAAAAAGTCACCGATGAGGATAACCATAATTTAGAAATATTGCTAAATGAAGCAGATTTGGCTATGTACGGCGCTAAAAATTCCGGTCGTAATCGTTTAGCGGATTATGCTCTTTTAACCGCAGAGCAAAAAATGCTGGTAAAACCAACGCCGGTAGAAATAGCAAAAAAAGATTTAACTCATCATAAACCTTGGCCGAATTTAGTTTTGCCCGATCAAACCGGAGCGGAAATTTATCAAAAATATCAGCAAATAGAGCAACCCTTTGGCGCCATTAGTACTTTACAAGTTTTATTTTGTAAAGCTTTGTCTCAAGTGCCGGCAGATCAATTTGTTAACGAACAAGCAGAACAGCTTCCTCAAATTTCCGCGGCGCTTGCTCTTTTTGAAAAGTTATCAGATACTGATGAATTAACTCAATTATTAAACCGTCGAGCCTTTACCAGAGATTTAGCGGCGCAATTAAGTGAAATTACCAGACAAAACCCGGAACAAACAAAAAAAGCTTTATTGGTCATAATTTGTGATTTAGACAATTTAACCAAATTGAATACAGATTGTGGACACTTGGGCGCAGATGCGGTTTTGCGAGCCGTGGCCAATATTTTAAAAAAATCTTTAAGAACCGGTACAGACAAACCTTATCGTTTTGGCGGAGACGAAATGGCCATTTTAGCGGAACTGTCGCCATCTGCCAATGGGTTTGCTGAAAATTCCATGGTATTTTTAGAAAGATGCCGTCAAGCTATATTAACAGAAGCGCAAACAGAAGCGCAAAAAGTTTTGTTATCTTTAGGTCTTACAGAGCTAAAGGAAAAAATTGCCCAAGCAACAATTACCATGACTTTTGGAGCAACTATCGTAGAGCAGTCAAGCCTTAATTCAGAAAAGCGCCTTGAACCTGATACGGTTTTTCAGCAAGCTGATACTGCCTTAAGAGAGGCTAAGCTTGAGGGTAAAAATAGATTTAAGTTGGTTTAAAAATTTTATTCCAAGGGCAAAGAAACAGTAAAAGTGGTGCCCTGTTTAGGAGCGCTGACAAAAGTAATATCTCCTTCATGCTTGCGAATAATTTGATAGGCAATATACAATCCCAGTCCGGAACCAATTTGATTGAGCGCTTCTACGTTGGAACCTCTGTATAATTTAGAAAATACCCGGGCTTGTTCTTCCAGGGGAATGCCTAAGCCGGTATCAGCAACCTTAATCATAATTTCGTTTACGTCCTGCTCGGCTGTGATAGTGACAACGCCGTTTTCCGGAGTATATTTTAAAGCATTGTCCACAATATTACTTAAAGCGATAAATAACTTACTGATATCCGCCGGTATGGTAATATTCGGTATTTTTTCCAGTAAAACTTTTAGCTTAATTTTACGAGCCGCGGCCGCATGTTCAAAATGATCTGCCAAATCTTTGACTAATTTTTTGAGATTTATTTTTTCAAATTTATACTGTAATTGTTCGGCTTCAATTTCCGCCACTTCCAATAAATTATTGATGATGACTACCATACGATTGATATTTTCAATGCCTTTTTGCAGTTGTTCTTTGGCATCTGTGTCAATTTTTCCAAAATCTCCGGCCACCGTCATATCCAAAAGCCACTTCATGCCGGAAATGGGCGTACGCAATTCATGCGCGGCAATAGAAAGAAATTCTGACTTTTGCTTGTCCAGTTGTTTGGTTTTGGCAAGTTCAATTTGCAAAGATTCTTGCACGGCCCGCATTTTTTGAATCATGGTATTAAAAGTTTCGGCAAAAACACCCAGTTCGTCATTATTGTCTATGTCAACCACTTGATATTTTCCGGCGGTAATACTTCGTGCCACTTTTGTAAGTTTTTCCAAAGGCTTGGTAATAGTGCGATTGGTAAAAATGTAAATAAAAATCAAAGTAACCAAAGTAAGAATACCAATGCCTATCACAATCGCTATGGTTTGCTGTACTCTTTTTTGCGTTTGCAGTCTTTCTTGTAAAGAAGAATCTTGAGTTTTTTGCTCAATTTGTTCATTTAAAAAATTAGCAAAAACATCCCGTTTGGCAGATACATTTTGTAATTGATTTTGCAACTGTTCCGGACTTTCTCCTGTTTCAAAAGCTCTAATCAAGTCTTCCAAAGAGGCATAAATATCATTGATTTGCGTTTCAAAAAGGGTGGTAAATTCAAAATCCGCCTCAGAACTAGAAGCTTTAAATAATTTCACTTCAGCGCCCACCGCTTTTTTTATATAAGTTTTGTATTGTGCTTTACTGTCTTTATCGCCGTTTTGGACATAATCATAGGCGGCTAGAATAGAGAGATTGATATTATCTTTAACTGCTGAGGTATGAATGAGGCGGGGGATTAAACTGTCCGCAATTTTTTGAGTATCGGTTTGAATGTTTAAGACTGAAGAAATATTTAAAAAACCCAAGTTAATAATCAGGATAAAAAGAATGGCTAAAATTAAAAAAATTTTATGCTTAAATTTTAAGTTTTTTAAACTTTCGACAATGGCGATAGACATCTTATTTTTTATTATATCAAATAAGCAGTCAATTTGTACAGTCTTTGATTATTTGTTATAATAAAAGAAATAAATATTCTGGGATTTTTTATGAACCAAAATCAAAACCCTTTACCACCAGCACCACCATCAATGGTGTCTCAAAAACAATCTCCTATACCGCCACCGCCACCGCCACCATCTCTGCCGTCAGTAGCAAAACCAGTAAACAAACCAGCGGTTATTCCTTCCGCTCCTTTTAGCTTACCAACAGCTACCCCGCCTCAAGTTCAACCACCACAGGCGCCACAAGTGGCACCGGTGTCAGACAATAGCGAATCCCTTACTTATCCGCCCAAACCTTTAAATTTTGACGAAATGATTTCGGAGGCGGAAAAAGAAAGCGAGGCTTTACAAAAACAACCGCCTGTTCCTATACCAAGACCGGCTCCGCCAATTGCCGTGCCAACAAACCCCATAACTCCGCCGACACCTTCAACACCTTTGCCAGCGAACTTACCTATGGCCACAGCTACTCCGCCGCAAGTTTTACCGATTGAAGTGCCGTTACCAACACCACCACCCTCGGCGCCGCAACCCATCATGCCTGCCCTGGCCGGTAATAATATTTTTGGCCCCCAACCCAATCCGGCTAACGCTCCTTTACCGCAAAATCCCATTCAACCGTTGACTCCACCAACCGTTCAGCAGGCTATTTTATCTGATGAAGAACAAGGAGAAATGTTTGGTCGAGAAAAATTATCCACTCTTCAAAAAGTTGTCATTATTATCATTGCCACCGTCGCTTTAGGAGCGGTTGTGGGCGTGGGTTATTGGCTGTATCAACAAACCATTGATTTATCCGCCAAGCCCCCGGTAATTGTCGATGCGGACGCCGACGGTTTAACTGATGCGCGTGAACAAGAATTAGGCACCAATCCCCAAAAGGCAGACACTGATGAGGACGGCTATCAAGATTTCGAAGAAATACAAAACGGCTACAACCCTTTAGGGGCGGGTAAATTATCAGAAAAATAATTTTTAAATATGAAAGTTGTAGTGGGCATGAGCGGAGGAGTAGATTCCTCAGTGGCGGCTTATCTTTTAAAACAGCAAGGACATCAAGTGGTGGGCGTATTTATGAAAAATTGGGATGATTTGCAATCCCATCCGCAGTATCGTAAAATCAATGATCTCGGTTGTGTTTGGAAACAAGACCATGAAGACGCTGACCAAGTTTGTCGACTGCTTGGCATACCTTTTTTAACTTATAATTTTATTAAAGAGTATCAAGTTAAAGTTTTTGATTTATTTTTAAAAGAGTTAAAAAAAGGACGCACTCCCAACCCGGACATTGTTTGCAACCAAGAAATTAAATTTGAACTTTTTTTAAAAAAAGCTTTGCAAGAAAAGGGGATTACGGCCATCGCCACCGGTCATTACGCCTCCCTAAAAAATAATCGGCTTGGTCGACCAAAAGACCGCAATAAAGATCAGACTTATTTTTTATACCGCATTAAGCCTGAATATTTATCCAAGATTATTTTTCCTTTAGCCAATTATTTAAAAAGTGAAGTGCGTAAAATCGCCCAAGATCAGCATTTTCCCAATGCCCAAAAAAAAGATTCCACCGGCATTTGTTTTATCGGAGATATTGATTATAGAAAATTTATTCAACAACATTTAATTTCCCAAAAAGGAGAAATTGTTACTGCAACCGGTAAAACGCTGGGCTATCACGAAGGTTTGCCTTTTTATACCATTGGCCAGCGCAAGGGCATCAATATCGGCGGTACCGGGCCTTATTATGTAATTTCTAAAAATTTAAAAGAAAATAAACTGGTGGTAACCAATAATAAAAATGATCCCCGATTATTTCAAGCACAATGCTTGGTAGAAGACTTGCACTGGCTGGTAAAACCTCAACTGCCCCTACAGTGCGCCGTTCAAATTCGTTATCGGCAAACGCCCCAAACGGCCATTATCGAAATTGTCGCTCACAATAAAGTAAAAGTAAATTTTACCATTCCCCAAAGAGCCGTCACCTCTGGCCAATCTGCCGTGTTTTACCAAAAAGATTGCGTCTTAGGAGGAGGAGTTATACAATAGAAATAATATGAAAATTAGTCTTAATCGAATATCTTTGTTTTATCTTACTTTCAGCGCTGTGCTGTATATCAGCTTTGCCCTTTATCTTTATCAGACAGATGTTTCTTTTTTTCGGGCCAACGTCGGCATTATTACCGCTTTTTTGTTATTTGTGCCTCGTTTGTTTTATGGCCAGATTGAATTTTTACGTTTTTTTTCCTTAAACGCTTTGGCTGGTTTTGAGATTATAGTTACCACCATGATTTCTTTAAATCACTTAGGCGCTCTTGGTTTTTATGAAAGCTCTCAGTATTATGATATGTTTCTACATTTTTTTCTTCCTTTTTTTATCACCCTGATACTGGCTGGAATTTTTGGTGCTGATGCTTATTTACATCAAAAGTATAATCTGCGTTCCATACAAATTAAAGCTTTAGGTTTAACTATTTTTTTAATTGTTTTTTGGGAAACTTTTGAATATTTTGGCGACCAAATTTTTGGCACACATATGTATGGACAAACAGGAGAATCATATGATACACTCTATGATGTTTTAGTCGGTATCTCCTCCGTTTTAATTGTTTATTTTATTAACCAGCGTTATTTGCGAAAAATTATTCTATGGATCACAAACTCAGCGCCCACGAAATCCGTCAAAGATTCTTAAAATTTTTTAAAGATAGAAAACACACAATCATTCCGTCTGCTGACTTAATACCGGAAAATGACCCCACTCTTTTGTTTGTAAACAGCGGCATGTATCCTTTAATTCCGTATTTATTGGGAGAAAAACATCCCGGCGGTAAACGGTTGGCTGATGTGCAAAAATGCATTCGTACCATTGATATCGATGAAGTGGGAGATAATCGGCATCTTACTTTTTTTGAAATGTTGGGAGTGTGGAGTTTGGGTGATTATTTTAAAAAAGAAATCATTGCCTGGACTTATGAATTTATAACCGATAAAGAAAAAGGGGTCGGTCTGGATCCTCGTCGGCTTTATGTAACTTGTTATCAAGGCGATCACAACGTAGCCAAAGAAGAAGAGGCTGTGAACAATTGGTTGCAAGTCGGTATGCCAAAAAACAGAATTTATTTTTTAGGTTCTGCCAATTGGTGGGAATTGCCCAGCAAAACCAGTCCTTGCGGCTCTACTACGGAAATTTTTTATGATGTTTCCGGAAATTTGGGAGATTTGACTTTGGCGGAATTTAAACAAGCAGACCAAGATGGTAAAGTGGTGGAGATCGGCAATGATGTTTTTATGGCTTATGTGAAAGACGGTCAAGGCGGTATTAAAAAATTGCCCCATCAAAACGTGGATGTAGGCTGGGGCTTGGAACGCTTGACTGTCATGGCTCAATCTGTGGCCACAGTTTTTGAAACCGACCTATTTTTACCGTTAATTGAAAAAATAGAAGCGCTGAGCAATAAAAAATACCAAGAAAATCCACGTGTTTTTAGAATTATTGCGGATCATTTAAGAGCGGCTCTTTTTATTATCGGCGATCCAATAGGGGTTTTGCCTGCTAATACCGATCAAGGTTATATTGTGCGTCGTCTCATCCGCCGTTCTATTATTGAAGGTCGCAAAATCGGTCTTAAAAAATTATTTATTACAGAAGTAGGCAAGGTAATTATTCAAGAATATCAAACTGCTTATCCGGAACTGAAACAAAATTCAGCTAAAATAATTCAAGCTTTTAGTGAAGAAGAAAAAAAATTTCAAACTACGCTGGATAAAGGCTTAAAAGAATTTCAGAATATTATTCAAAACAAAAAAGATAAAATATCCGGTACTGAAGCTTTTTTGCTTTTTCAATCTTATGGTTTTCCTTTAGAAATGACCCAAGAAATGGCCAAGGAACATAATTTAACCGTAGACCAGTCAGCATTCGCACAAGCAAAACACCAACACCAACAAAAATCTCAATCAGCTTCCGCTCAAAAATTTCAAGGTGGCTTGGCAGACAAGTCTTGGGAGACTTCCAAACTGCACACCGCCACTCATTTATTGCATCAAGCCTTAAAGAATATTTTAAAAGCAAACATCGTTCAAAAAGGCAGTAATATTACCCCCGAACGCCTGCGTTTTGATTTTAATTTTGAACGCCAATTAACAGCGGAAGAAAAACAACAAGTTGAAGATTTAATCAACGATCAAATTGTTAAAAATTTGCCGGTTTCTTGTCAAGAAATGTCCGTAGATGAAGCTAAAGAAACCGGGGCTTTGGGTTATTTTACAGATAAATATGCCAAACTTGGCAATCGAGTCAAGGTTTATACTATTGGAGAAAAAGATCAAAAATTTTCCTCGGAAATTTGCGGCGGTCCGCATGTTACTCATACCGGAGAATTAGGAAAATTTAAGATCATTTCGGAAAAATCCGCCTCCTCAGGAATTCGAAGAATAAAAGCGATTTTAACATAGTTTTCCACAGGCTTATATTTTTTCTTGACAGGTTTGTAAAGCGTGGTATAATCCTTTAGCAATTGAAAAATGGCGCAGACACAAGAATTTGGCGAAGAATAGGAAAAGAAATTTTTCGCTTTTATTTAGACTTTTATATTTACATTAAAGTTAATCTTGTTTTGACTGCGATTTGTTTTTAACATCAACAATGGCTTTTAACCGAGGTTCGGACGAAATTAAATCAAACAAAAAGGGGTGCATTGAAGTAAAAGGTAAAGTTACCGAACAGCTTCCATCAACCACTTTTAAAGTCGAACTGGAAAATGGCCATGAGATTTTAGCTCATCTTTCCGGAAAAATGCGTATGTATAAAATTCGTGTTTTACCAGGAGATGAAGTAATGATGGAAATGACTCCTTATGATTTAAAAAAAGGTCGAATTATCTCAAGGCTATAAGTATGAAAGTACAAGCATCAGTAAAAAAACGTTGTAAAGATTGCAAAGTTGTGCGTCGTAAAGGACGTGTTTTTGTAATTTGTCAGAATAAAAAACATAAGCAAAGACAAGGATAAATAAATATGGCACGTATCGCAGGTATAACTTTACCAAAAGATAAAAGAGTAGAAATTGCTCTCACTTACATTTTTGGCATTGGCCTTAAAACCAGTCAAAATATTTTAAAAACCACCAAAGTCAGTCCGGATACTCGCGTTAAAGATTTGACAGAAGAAGAGGTGCAAAAATTACGCGAACAAATCGAAAGAGGCGGTATTAAAATTGAAGGAGATTTAAAAAGAGAAATTTTCAGCTCCATCAAACGTTTAAAAGAGATCGGTTCTTATCGGGGTAGCAGACACATTAAACATTTGCCCGCACGTGGTCAGAAAACCAAAACCAACAACCGTACTGTTCGCGGTAATGTCAGAAAAACCGCCGGTTCTGGTAGAAAATCCGCGGCTGAAAAGACTTAAAAATAATTTATGAGTGAAGAAAAAAAAGAAAAAGTGAATAATAAAGAAAGTAAAAAAACCGCATCCGCTAAAACTGCTGATGTTAGTGTTAAAAAGAAAAAAAAGAAATCAAAAAAACAACACATTACTTCTGGCAGAATTTATATTCACGCCACCTATAACAACACTATTGTTAATATTACAGATAAAAATGGAAATTCTTTAGCCCAATCCTCAGCCGGTCGCTGTGGTTTTAAGGGGCCCAAAAAAGCCACTCCTTATGCCGCCGGTATGATAGTGAAAGATGCTGGCGAACGAGTTAAAGATTACGGCCTTAAAGACGTTGATGTATTTGTAGAAGGCATTGGTAGCGGTCGTGAAGGCGCCATCAGAGCTGTTAACAGTCAGGGGTTTAATATGTTGAGCATTCGCGATATTACTCCCACACCCCATAATGGGTGTCGTATGAAAAAACCACGTAAACCTTAAAATATTTATGGGAAAAAATCTTGATCCAAAATGTAAACAATGCCGACGCGAAGGAGAAAAACTTTTTCTAAAAGGAGAGCGTTGTTATACTTCCAAATGTGCGATTGTTAAAAGGAATTTTATTCCTGGCATGCACGGCAATAAACGCAAACCTCGTCTTAGCGGATATGGTTTACAGTTGCGAGAAAAACAAAAAGCCAAAAGACAATATGGCATTTTAGAAAAACAATTTAGATTATATTACGAAAAAGCTAAAAAGAAATCCGGTCAAACCGGCGAAATGATGTTGGTGAATTTGGAAAGCAGATTAGATAATGTGGTTTACCGTGCTTTATTTGCCACTTCTCGCTCAGCGGCTCGTCAATTGGCTTCTCATGGAAATTTTCAAGTCAACGGTCAAAATGTGAACATTCCTTCCTTGGCTTTAAAAGAAGGTGATGTGATTACGGTCAAGTCTAATAAAACTAAAAATAAATACTGGTCTAAACTCAGCCAAGAAGAATCAGCGACCGCTGAAGTGCCGGCTTGGTTAATTGCCGATAAGACTAAGTTGCAAATTACCGTTGTTAAAGCGCCTACTGTAGCCGCTATTCAATCTAATTTGCAAATGCATTTGATCGTCGAGTTATATTCACTTTAAATTATAATTTTTATATATCTGCCTATGGAAAACATCCCTCTCCCAACAACCATTGAAGCCAAAGTAATTTCTGCCGAAAATCAAGAAAATAAAGCGCAAATTATCGTCTCTCCTTGTTATCCCGGATACGGAACTACTTTAGGCAATGCTTTGCGTCGTGTTTTATTGTCCTCTTTACCGGGCGCCGCGGCTACCGCTATTAAAATAAAAGGAGTAGACCATGAATTTTCCACCATTGAGAACGTTAAAGAAGATGTGGTGGAAATTATTTTGAATATTAAAAATATGCGTTTTCGTTTGCATAGTGAAGAAGCGGTGGAATTAACTTTGAAAGTTAAAGGAGAAAAAGTGGTAACCGGAGCGGATTTTGAAAAAAACGCGGAAGTGGAAGTTATCAATCAAGACCAGATTATCGCCACTTTAACTGATAAAGCCGCGGATTTTCAACTAAAAGTTATTATCAAACATGGTCGCGGTTATGTACCGGTGGAAGCGCGTGAAGGCGAAAGTTTAGAAGTCGGTTATATTGCCATTGATTCCATTTATACTCCCGTACGCAATGTAAATTTTCACAATGAACATGTGCGGGTGGGACAAATGACTAATTTTGATAAATTGTTCTTAGATATTACAACCGATGGCACGGTGACACCAGAAGAATCTTTTAGACAAGCGGCTCAAATTTTAGTTGAACAATTTCAGTGTTTAGTTGGCGAAACAACAATTGCCACGGAAGAATCCGAAGAAGAAAATAAAGAGGAAACAAACTAATATGCGCCATAAAAAAGAAAAAAAGACCATTGATAGAACAGCGGCCGGCCGTCAAGCCTTGTTGCGAGCGCTTTGTATTAGTTTAATTAAACAAGAAGCTCTTAACACTACTCCTGTTAAAGCTAAAGTAACTCGAAGCATGATAGAAAAAATGATCACCAGAGCTAAGAATCCCGATACTTTAAGCGCTGTCAAAATATTAGAAAAACAATTAGGCAACAAAAAAGCGGCTTATCAATTAGTGAAAAAAATAGCCCCTCGTTTTGTAAAAAGAACCAGTGGTTATACCAGTATTACCAAATTAACCCCCAGAAAAGGCGATTGTGCGGCCCAAGTTAGGCTTGAGTTATTAACAGATAAATAATTTTCCAATTTTTAAAGTATATGGAAAGAAAAAAACATACTATCGATGCCACCAATAAGGCCCCGGGAAGATTAGCCAGTGAAATTGCGGTTTTATTGCGAGGAAAAAATAAAACTTCTTTTGCGCCACATCTTGATAATGGAGATGAGGTGGTTGTTAAAAATGTTGGTAAAATGAAATTTACCGGAAAAAAACTTAATCAAAAAATTTATTTTAGAAACACCGGCTATCCTGGCGGCATTCGCACGGAAAAAGCCGGGGATTTAATGAAGAATAATCCGGCCAAAGTATTATTGGTAGCGGTGCGTTTAATGCTTCCGGATGTCAAGTTTCGAAGTAAAATGTTGAAACGTTTAATTATCGAATAACATGAAAGACACTAAACCAACAATCGTTAAAAATAAAAAACCAAAGAGTTTGGCCTATCTTTATGCTGTAGGTAGACGCAAAAATGCGGTGGCTCGTTTGCGTTTTCATCAAAAAACCGATCATCCCGATGGCACCATACTCATTAAAGGCAAATTAGCCAAAGACGTTTTATCAGTAGCGGAATTACAAATAGCTCAAAGTCCTATTGTCTTGATTGCGCAAAAACTAGGAGGATATTTTTCAGTGCAAGTTAGTGGCGGCGGTCGTCACGCTCAAGCAGAAGCTATTCGGCATGGTATTGCCAGAATTTTATTTAAGATCAATGCAGATTGGAGGAAACTGCTTAAAAGCAAAGGTTATCTCACGAGAGATTCCCGCTCTAAAGAAAGAAAGAAGCCGGGGTTAAAGCGTGCCAGACGATCTCCCCAGTGGTCTAAGCGTTAGTTAAGAAATTTATGGCTTCTTCATCGGGCCGACTTGCAAAAAACGCGATGTATTTAACTATCGCCTCTATTTTGCAGAAAATTATTTCTTTTGCTTATTACGGATATTTAGCCATTGCTTTTAATGAAAGCGGTATTGGCAAATATTCTTTTGCCTTACTCTTTACTTCCATTTTTGGTATTTTTATGGATTTTGGTTTAAACTCTCTTTTAACCAGAGAGGGTTCTAAAAATGAAGAAAATTTACAAGATTATTTTTCTCGTTTTTTTAGTGTTAAAATTATTTTGATTTTAATAGCGCTGGTAGTTCTTTTTCCCACGATTTACCTTGGGCATTTATTTTTTGATAAAATAGACATTTTAGATGTGCAGTTGGTTGCTGTCGGCGCTTTAATTATTGTCTTAGATTCACTTATTGCCACTCTTTATGCGGTGTTTCGCGCTCTTAAAAAAATGCACTGGGAAGCTTTGGGCATTATTATTTATCAAGTGGCCATTGTGACCGCCGGGGTGATTGCCATTAAATTGCATTTGCCTTTGATTTTTATTTTGTTTGCCCTGCTCTTTGGATCCAGCTTACAACTGATCTACATGTACGTGGTTTTTAAGTTAAAAACAAAGATAAAATTCAAATTCAAAATAGAAAAAAACAGCTTTAAAAAAATTCTTTTTATGGCCGCTCCTTTTGCTATTGCCGGTTTGATTTTCAGATTAACCGGATCGGCGGATACTTTTATGTTGAAACTAATGGCCGGCGATAACTACGTGGGTTGGTATTCTATCGCTTTCAAACTCACCTTTGCTTTAACGGTATTACCCGGCGCTTTTGCGACCAGTTATTTTCCGGTAATCAGTCATCATTTCAAAAACGCCCAAGAAAAAATGCACGAAGTTTTTGAAAACGGCTTTGTTTATATGCTTATTTTAAGCTTACCGATTGTGGGCGGAGTTTTGGTTTTGGGCGATAACATTGTGTTATCAGTTTGGGGACCAACTTGGGCCGCTTCTATTAAGCCTTTGTGGATTTTTATGGCCGCTTTGCCTTTTGTGTTCTTAAATTATCCGGTGGGCAATTTTTTAAATGCTGTTAACAAGCAAACTCTGAACACCGTAAATATGTTTATTTCTTTGGTTGTGAATATTATTATTAATGCTATTTTAATACCTTATTATACTTATAACGGCGCGGCGCTGGCTGTTTTAGCCTCTAGTATTTTGCTGGTTTTTTTAGGTCTTCCTTGGGTTTATAAAATAGCCCCTTTTAATCTTGCTTATCTTTTTAAAAAAGGAATTAAAATTTTTTTCGCCGCGGCTTTGATGACTTTTGTTCTTTATGTGGTGCAAAGCAACTATCCTATTTTTGTACTCATTCCTTTAGGAGCATTGCTTTATTTTTTCTTAATAATATTTAGCGGAGCTTTAAAAAAAGAGGATTTGATACATTTGAAAATAGCAATTTTTAAAAAAGGATAATATGAAAAAAACTTTACTTATCACCCTTGATTATCCACCACTGATTGGCGGTGTGGCCAATTATTATAAAAACCTTTTGTCTTGTTTACCGCCAGATAAAATTATAGTCTTAGATGATGCTCAACACCAGTTGCTTGCTCTTGATAAATTTATCTGGCCCAAGTGGTTACAAGGCTTATGGTCGACTTTCAAACTGGTGCGAAAAGAAAAAATTGAACATATTTTAGTTGGTCAAATTTTACCTATTGGTACCATCGCTTTAGTTTTAAAATTACTGCTGGGCATTCCCTATACCGTTATGACTCATGCTATGGATGTAACCTTGCCTTTCGGAGAAGAAGGCATGCCTCGTAAACGCTGGCTCATAAAAAATATCTTAAGATACGCACAACACATTACTACTGTCAGCGTTTACACTCGTCTTCACCTGGAAGAGTTGGGAGTTTCACCTCAAAACATTTCGATGATTTATCCTTGTCCGCACATTTGTCATGATGGCCGGCAAAACTTAGATCAAGAGATTGCTCTGATAGAACAAAAGCATCAGCTATCTGCCAAACGGATTTTATTAAGCGTTTGCCGGTTGGTGGAAAGAAAGGGGATTGATATGGTTATTTACACTATGCGGGAACTAAGAGAAAAATATCCGAATTTAATTTACTGTATTGTGGGCGATGGTCCAGACAGGGTCAGATTGGAAAACATCGTTCAACAAGAAGGACTAAAAAATTCAGTTTTATTTACAGGCAGAGTTTCGGATCAAGAACTGCATGCTTGGTATCAACGATCTGAAATTTTTGTAATGCCCGCCAGACAGTTAAGTAATAATGATGTGGAGGGTTTCGGTATTGTTTTTTTAGAGGCCAATAGTTTTGGCAAACCAGTAATCGCGGGCAAAAGCGGCGGCATTTCTGACGCGGTGGTAGACGGAAAAACCGGCTTTTTAGTTGATCCGACAGACATATTAATGTTGACAAAAGCGCTGGATAGACTATTATCAGATAAAGAAAAAGCCTTGGCTCTGGGCCGGTTTGGTAAAGAAAGAGTAGAGGAATTTTTTCAGTGGAAAATTCAAGCTAAAGAATTAGAAAAAATATTGCAATAATTTTTCATGAATAAAGAGAAAACATTGATTATGCTGAATATGTCTTACCGCCGTGATTGGCAGGCCGGTTTGGTTAATCGTAATTATCATATTTTGCAACATTTGATTGCCAGTAATTATTATCAGCAAATAGTGGTGGTGGATTTTTTACCATTTTCTAAAAAGAAAAAATTGAAAGTTTTTTTACAAAATAAACCTTGGAAAAAAAATAAAAATACCGTTGCTCACGGTTTATTTACCCGTTTAGACCAAGATGAAGATAAAAAAAACGTGTACTATGCCACCCTTACCAATCCTCGGCATTTAAAAAAAGCGCTGAAACATTTAACCTTGGCTCCGGACATTACTTTGTGGTCTTATACGCCGTTTTTTACCGATATTTTAGATCAGTTTCCGCAGGCTAAAATTATTTTTGATGCTGTGGACAATTGGTGCCATCATCCTGCTTATGCGGCTTATCAAAAAAAATTAACAGTTTGTTATGAATTGATTAAAAAAAAGGCTGATATTATTTTTACCGTTTCCGAATCTTTAGTGGATTTTTTTGGAAAAAAGGACAATGTTTTTTATATTCCCAATGGAGTAGATGTAGAACATTTTTCTCATCTTACTTCCACTGTGCATTTCGCGCACGAATTATTTAATCAAAAAAATTCCCCATCACAAAAAATTATTGGTTATCACGGCATTATTCAGTTTAGATTGAATTTATCTATTTTTGGTTATTTGGCAGAAAAACATCCCGATTGGCACTTGGTGATTATCGGACCCAATAAAATTTCCGGCTGGGAATTTTTTACCAGAAATAAACATTGGAAAAACATACAAAATGAGACTAAAAATTTAGCCAAGAAATTTTCCAACATTCATTTTCTAGGAGGTGTACCCTATGAAAGTTTGCCAAATTATTTAAAATGTTTTGATGTAGCCATTATTCCTCACCGGGTTGACGCTTTAACACAATCGATGAATCCCTTAAAAATTTATGAATACTTAGCCGTTGGTAAACCAATTGTCGCTAGTGCAGTGCCTGGTGCGGATCAATTTCAAGATTTAATAAAATTAGCGGTTTCGCCTGAAGATTTTTCCCAAAAAATAGAAAAAGCTTTAAGTGAAGATAATGAAGAGCTGAAACAACGGCGCATTAACATGGCGCGCCAACATTCTTGGGAAAACAGAATCGCTTTAATGTTGGATATTATAAAAAAATAAGCTAGACTTTTTAGTGTTTTTTTGCTAAAGTTTAGCTTATGAATATCTCTGTTATTATTGTTTCTTGGAATGCCAAGGAGCACTTAAGACGCTGTTTAAACAGCATCAAACAACATACCAAACAATTGAGCTATGAAGTAATTGTGGTGGATAACTCTTCTCAAGATGATTCCGCTCATATGGTCGCTCAAGAATTTCCCGAAGTGAAATTAGTTGCCAGTAAGGTAAACCTGGGTTTTGGTAAAGCTAATAATCGAGGTGCAGAGTTAGCAACGGGCGAAGTTTTATTTTTTTGCAATGATGACATTGTTTTGCAAGAAAATTCTCTTGCTCTAGCTTATGAAAAATTAACCCAAGATAAAAGCTTGGGAGTTTTGGGGTTTCATTTGCTATTTCCGGACAAAACCCACCAAGATTCGGTACGCAGATTTCCTAATCTTAAGGACCAGTTGATTATTTTGACTAAATTACATAATTTTTTTCCTAATCTTACGGCCATTAAAAAATATTTAGCGCAAGGTTTTGATTATCAAAAAGAACAAGAGGTAGAACAGCTAATGGGCGCTTGCTTATTTATCAGACAAGACGTTTTTAAAAAAGCGCAAGGTTTTGATGAACATTTTTTTTGCTGGTTTGAAGAAATAGACTTAGAAAAACGCATCAAAGAGCAACAAAAATTACGTTTGGTTTATTCACCGGCCTCAGCTTTGATTCATGTGAAAGGAGTGAGCTTTAATCAAATAATGTCCGTAAAATTACAAAGAATTTTAAATCAAAGTATGCGGTATTATTTTTTAAAGCATCATGGTTTATTGGCCGCTGTTCTCATTACCATTTTACAACCGCTGAGTATTATCTTATCTTTGCTGGTACAAGGGTTAAAAAAATTAGGCACAGACGTAAAAAAAATGAAACATGGACAAAATTAAAAATTATTTTCAAGACATTTACCAATCTTTTTCTTTGGGGAAGTTAATCCTAGGCATCTTAGTCCTGGAGGTTTTATCTTTTACGGCCTTTTCTTTTCCCGAGCTTAATCCCGTATTTTTTGTGATTTTAATTGGTTTGACTTTGATTTTGGCTATCAAAAATCTATTTTGGGGCATTTTAATTTTACTGGGGGATTTAATAATAAATTCTAAGGGTTATTTGTTTGCTTGGTCTTTTGGTAATTTTTCAGTTTCCATTCGTTTAGGTTTGTTTGTAGCGGTTTTTATCGCCTTTTTCATTTGGATAATAAGAGATAAAAAAATTCGTGTTTTGGAATGGTCGTTGTGGAAACCTTATTTTTTTCTGATAATAGTAATATTTTGGGGTGTTTTGTTGGGTTTATTGCACGGTAATAGTTTGGCCAATATCTTTTTTGACGCCAATGGTTATCTGTATTTGGGCTTGATAGCGCCTTTGGTGCAGGCCGTGCGTTCTCGCAAGCATGTTTTACAACTTTTTGCGGTTTTTTTAGGCGCCGGTTTTTTTGTGATGCTGAAAACTTTGCTTTTATTGTTCATATTTTCTCACCTGGTTGCCAATTCTGATACTTTTATGGCTATCTATCGCTGGCTCCGAGACACCGGGGTGGGCGAGGTGACTAATATGAAATTCGGTTTTTATCGCATTTTTTTTCAAAGTCATATTTATACGGTTTTTATTTTCTTTTTTGTAGGCACCCAACTGGCTTTATCTTCTTGGTCTTGGCGAATGTTAAAAACTAAAACTTTTATTTTTACCTATATTTTATTTGCTTGGTCTTTGCTTAATATTTTTTTGGTATATTCTAGAAGTTTTTGGGTTGGTTCTGTGGCCACCATGTTGTTTTTATTGGTTTGGATATTTATTAAAGAACAAAAATCCGGGAAGCGAATTTTCGGTCTGTTGGCTATTTTAGGAGTTACTTTTGCCATAGATATTGTTTTTGCTTTGGGCTTAGTCAATTTTCCCACCCCGGGGGCCTCTTCTCTAAGCGCTACCTCATTATTATCTGAAAGAACAAAAAATATTACTACAGAAAATGCCTCTTTAAGTCGGTTAAGTCTTTTACGACCTTTAACTCAAGCCAGTCTTAATCATCCCATTTTTGGCTCTGGCTTAGGCTCGGTGCTAACTTATAAATCTTCTGATCCGCGAATTTTAGAAACAAACCCCGAAGGTTGGTATACTACCTACGCTTTTGAATGGGGCTATCTTGATCTTTGGTTTAAATTCGGTTTTTTAGGTTTATTAGCTTATGGTTATCTTCTTTTTTCTATTTTTAAATACGGATTAAGAAGAATGAAAGAAAAAGCTTTTCATCTGGAAACTTTAGCTTTGCTTTTTAGTTTATTAGCTTTAATCGCTACCCATTGTTTTACGCCTTATTTAAATCACCCCTTGGGTATTGGCTGGTTAATTTTTGTTTCCGTCATTATTACTTTAAATGCGAAATATGATAAAGAGCAAACAGTTGTTCAACAATTTTTAGTAACCGAACCTACTTCTATATGAACAAACCAGAAAAAAAACTTGCTGTGATCGTGGTGTTGTATAATGGCGAAAAATATATTCCTAATCTTTGCGCCACTTTAAAAAAACAAACAGAAACTATTGATGAAGTAATAGTAGTGGACAATTCTCCTAATAATTTAAGTGCGGAAATATTTAAAAATTGCTACCCCCAAGCTGTTATTTATAAACAGCAAGTCAATTTGGATTTCTGCCGGGGTTACAATTTTGGTTTACAAAAAAGTCATGGAGATTATTTGTTAATTTTAAATCAAGATCTTATTTTAGCAGAAAATGCCATGTTTTTATTAAAACAGGCGTTAGTAAAAAACCCTAACCTTGGCGCTGTTTCTCCAAAATTATATTGTTTACAAGCAGGACAGGAAAGAAGTATAATATTAGACAGTATGGGTATTTTTGGTACTAAAGCAAGGTGTTTTTATAATTTGGGAGAGGGGAAACAAGATCATAATCAGTATCAAAATATTGCGCCTTTTGGCATATCCGGTACTGCTATTTTATTTCGCAAAGAGGCTCTGATTGACATCGCTTTAAACGGTGGCGGAGAAAAACAAGAGTATTTTGATGCCGATTTTGTGGCTTATAAAGATGATATTGATTTGGCTTATCGTTTGCGTCATCGTAATTGGCAAATTGCTTTGGTGCCGGAAGCTGTTATGTACCATGAAAGAAAAGCGCAAGAACTTAAAGCCACTAAAGGTGTTTTTAAAGATCGACAATTAAAATCTTGGCGCATTAGAAGCAATTCCTGGCGCAATCATCTATGGGTTCTTTTAAAAAACGAACCTTGGGAAAATTTATTGCGGCACAGTCCTTGGATTCTCTGGTATGAATTGAAAAAAATAATCTTTATTTTATTTTTTGAACCAAGCACTTTACGTTGTTTACCTTCTTTTTTTAAAGGCTTAAAAAAAATGTTAAAAAAACGACGCGCCATTTTAAATTCTTCTGAAATATCAGCTCAACAGTTGAGAAAAAGTATTATTTATTAAATTTATGAAACTTTCTTTCGTCATTCTCAGTTATAAAAATTTAAATCATTTGCGTCTTTGTATTACCAATATCAAAAAATTACAACTGCCTTTTAGTTATGAAATTATTGCCGTAGACAATGCTTCGGAAGACGGAAGCAGAGAAATGGTATTAGAGCTTTTTCCCGAGGTAAAATTGATTGTTAACCAAAAGAATATTGGCCATCCGGCTGGTAATAACATTGGTTTTCGTCAGGCGCAAGGAGAATATATTGCCATGATTAACCCGGATATCATTTTTCGTTCTAAAAAAGATATTCTAAATATTTTAGAATATTTAACACAACATCAGGATGTGGCTCTGGTTGGTCCGCGCGTCTATAATCCAGATGGTTCTATTCAGCATTCTTGTTATCGTAAATATTCTCTTTTAACTCCGGTTTTCAGAAGAACTTTTTTAGGACAACTGCCTTTTGGCAAGCGCAACGTCAGTCAGCACTTAATGACTGATTTTGCCCATGATCAAACCCGTGAAGTTGATTGGCTTTTAGGCGCTTGCTTGTTTATTAGAAAAAAAGCAATAGAACAGATAGGTTTAATGAACGAAAAATTATTTTTATATTTTGGAGATTATGAATGGTGTGATCGGGCTTGGAAAAAAGACTGGAAAGTAGTATACTATCATAATACCAGTCATATTTTTCATTATCACAAAAGAGAATCGGCTAAAGAAAAATCTTCTATCAAACAATTATTCTCTTATGTCACCAGAATTCATATTAAAGATTGGTTGCTTTATTTAAAAATGAAGTAAAATTAAAGAGCATGTTAAATTTTATTAAAAAAGAAGAAAAAAAAATCAGAAAAATTAAAAAAAAGGTCCATAAATTTAAAAATTGGAAAAAAATTATTTTTATTTTTATTTTCAGCATAATTTTGTTTTGTGTTGGTTCGGTAGTGTGGGCCGCAATTAATATTGGTAATTTAAAACTTATTTATTCCGAAAGTTTGGCGGCTAAACAAAGTTTTGAATATGCTCAAGCGGATTTGGGGGAGATGAATTTTACTCAAGCTAAAATAAATTTAGATGAAGCTAACGCTCATTTTGAATTAGCCAAAAAAAAGTTTTCTCGGTTTAAGATTTTTAAAGTTTTTCCTGGTTTAAATCCTCAAATTAAGGCCGTGGCCAATATTTTACAAGCAGGATCAAATTTATCTTCTGGTTTATCTACCTTGACAGATGTCGCCGATCAATTAAACAAAATGATTTCTGACAAAAATAAATCTTTTGCAGAAATTTCCAAAAAAGACCGCAAAGCAGTGTTAAAACGCTTGTATGAATCTAATGCTGATTTGCAAGGCGTAAAAGCCGAGGTAGAAATGGCCGCTTTTTTGATTGATGATATTCCAGAACACGGTTTATTGGGTCCAATTAATGACGCAGTTGCACCCTTAAAAGAACAACTACCGACCCTGGAAGCGATTATTTATCAAGCCATACCTTTGGCTCAGGTCATTCCCAAAATTGCCGGTTATCCGGAAGCTACTACTTGTTTGTTCTTTCTGCAAAATAATAACGAACTACGTCCTACCGGCGGATTTTTAGGTACCTATGGCGAACTAACGCTTGATGCCGGAGATTTAAGCAAATTATATACAGAAAATGTTTATGTATTGGATGAAAAAAATACAAATAAAATAACCGAACCAGCTCCTTTGCCTCTTCAACAACAAACCAAAACCGCTCAGGCTTTTTTGCGCAATGAAAACTGGTGGCCGGATTTTCCAACCAGCGCGCGCAAAATGGAAAGTAAATTCATAGAAGAAGGAGGAAATCCTGATGTTTCTTGCGTGATGGTGATAAACATTCCCTTTATTGTAGATTTAATGGGCTTTACTGGTCCGATAAAATCCGGAGATCAAGAATTTAATCAAGAAAATTTATTCGCCGCTTTACAGCACCAAGTAGAGTTTGGTTATTATGAAGAAGGTCTTAATCCTATGGATCGAAAAGACGTTATTGGCGATATCGGGGGAGCGATGGTCAGTCGTTTGTATGCTTTGCCTCAATCCGAATTTCCGGCTCTTTGGGAAACTTTCAAAAAAAATGCCAATGAAAAACACATTCAAATTTACTACAACGATTCTGTCATTCAATCTTTAATCAGTGAATTAAACTGGGCCGGGGAAATGCAAAACTATGACAGCGATTATGTTATGGTGGTGGATGCTAATGTATCTGCTTTAAAAACAGACGAAGTGATGGAAAGAGAGCTTACTCATAAAGTTTATGAAGAAAATGGACAGTATCTCGGAGAAACTTCCATGCTCTATCGCAATAACGGCAGTTTTACTAAAATTCATACTCGTTATCGCACTTATACTCGTATTTATCTACCACAAGGAGCGCAACTGATTGATTATTCCGGATATCTTACTGGTGACAAGTTACAAAATGGCGTGCCTACGGCTCCGGAAGTTTACGACGAATCTTTTGATAAACCAGATGGAAGTAAAACAACCTACACGGTAGTGGCTGGTTTTATTGCCATTGAACCGCAAGCCACAGGCACTTTATGGATAAAATATGTTTTACCTGCAAGTGTTACTGATGATATTAACAATAAAAACTATTCTTTATACGTCCAAAAACAAGGAGGAACTTTAAATCATAAATTAAATTTTTCTTTTGATATTGGCCAAAAAATTGAAAATGCTTCTGGTCTTGACTTGACACCGGAAATAAGAGATAATAATGTGTCTCTGACGACCGATCTACTGCTAGATCGAAAATTGAATATTATGCTCAAATAACGCTTATGTTCGCAAAAAAAATCGGCATTGATCTTGGCACCGCAAACACGTTGGTTTTTGTACCCAAAAAAGGCATTGTCATTAACGAGCCTTCAGTGGTGGCTATTTCTGTAAAAGACCGCAAGGTTTTGGCCGTGGGCAATGAAGCCAAAGCCATGCTAGGACGTACTCCGGACACTATAGTAGCGCAAAAACCTTTAAAAGACGGGGTTATTGCCGATTATAAAACCACGGAAAGCATGTTACGATATTTTATCAATAAAGCCTTAGGAGGAGTAAGATTATTTGCTCCAGAAGTGATGATCGCCGTACCAGCCGGCATCACTTCTACTGAAAAAAGGGCGGTAATTGATGCCACTATTCAAGCCGGCGCCAAAGCCGCTTATATTATTAAACAGCCTATTGCTTCAGCCATTGGTGCTGGTATTCCTATCGGTTCCGCTTCCGGACACATGGTGATTGAAATAGGCGGTGGCACTTCAGAAATTGCTGTTATTTCCTTAGGAGGCATCGTAGCCAATACTTCTGTTCGTATTGGCGGCACTAAATTTGATTTAGCCATTCATGAATTTGTTCGTAAAAAACATAATCTGGCTATTGGAGAAAGAACGGCCGAAGAATTAAAAATAAATATCGGTTCGGCCCTGCCTTTAAAAGAACCGCTATCCATGGACGTGCGCGGTCGCGATGTTATCACTGGTTTACCAAAAACCGCCACGGTTACTTCTGATGATATTACTGAGGCTATTTATACTGAATTACACTCATTAATTGAAGCGGTAAAATCTGTTTTACAAGAAACGCCGCCGGAATTAGCGGCTGATGTCATTGATAAAGGCATGGTTTTGTCTGGTGGTAGCGGTTTATTAAGAAATTTAGATGAACTGTTATCGCGCGCCACTGACGTACCTGCTTATGTCGGTGATGACTGTTTATTAAATGTGGTCAAAGGTACAGGTATTGCTTTAGAAAATTTAGAATCTTATAAGCGTTCCATTATGGAAAATAGATAACAAATAATGGTCATAGGCATAGATGCATCAAGGGCAAATCAAGAAAAACGTACCGGTACGGAGTGGTATTCTTTTTATATTTTACAAGAATTAAAAAAAATCATTCCGTCAGAACATCAAGTGATTTTATATACCAAAGAAAAATTAAAAGCAGACTTGGCTGAGTTACCAAAAAATTGGAAAGTTAAAATTTTAAACTGGCCACCTAAATTTTTATGGACACAATTTCGTTTATCTTGGCATTTGCTTTGGCATAAAATAGATCTTTTGTACATTCCGGCTCACACCATTCCTTTTGTGCACCCTAAAAAAATAGCCCTGGTAGTGCACGATGTCGGTTTTCACAGACAAGATAAATTATACAATGATCAAACGATTGGTTATCAAGCGCCTCTGGCTAAGAAAATCATCAATTTCCTTGTCCGCTTCGCAACTTTAGGAAAGTATAGCGCTCGAGAACAAGATTATCATCAATTTTCCATGAAACAAGCGGCAAAGCATGCCACTAAAATTATCACTCCTTCTCATTTTTCCAAAAAAGAAATTTTGGATATTTATTCTTTAGACGCCAACAATATTACAGTTATTCCCAACGGATTTTGTCAACGCGCCCATAAAATAGAAAAAACAGCAACAGCAGAGTCGTTATTTAAAAAATATAAAATCGCCAGCCCTTTTTTGTTGTTTATCGGTCGCATAGAATATAAAAAAAATATACCGAAGTTAATAGAAGCTTTTCATTTATTAAAAACTAAATATCATTTTCCTGGGTTTTTAGTACTGGCCGGCTCACCGGGATACGGATTTGAAGCAATTCAAGAAAAAATAACTAAATATAATTTAAAAGAACAAGTGCTTATTCCGGGCTGGGTGAACGAACAAGATTTGGCGCAAATGATAAAAACAGCTACGGTTTTTGTTTTCCCCTCACTTTACGAAGGATTTGGCATTCCGGTGTTAGAAGCGATGGAAGAAAAAATTCCAGTAGCTTGCTCGGCTATTCCCGCTCTTTTGGAAACGGCACAAAACGCCGCGTTATTTTTTGATCCGAATTCAGCTATCAACATGGCGGAAACCATCAACATTTTAATAAACCAAAAAGAAGTTAGGGAAAAACTGATTAAGCTTGGTCAAGAACAGATAAAAAAGTTTTCTTGGCACAATTCCGCTCTCACTACTTGGAATTTGTTAAAAAACCTTTAATTTATGCCTGAAGATTTGATTGGTAAATTATTAGCGGAAAATTACCCCCGACAAATAGCCTATGTGCAAAAATTGATTAAATCTGATATAATGAGTCATAGTTATTGTTTTGTGGGTAGCGCAGAAGGAGCACAAAATGATTTTGCTATTTATTTTGCCGCTCATTTATTATGTCATAAAAATTGCGGGCAATGTAAAAATTGTCAGGCCTTTCAAAACAATATTCATTTAGATCTGAAAGTTATTCGTTCTTTGAACAATCAAGCTATCAGTCTGAAACAAATTCAAGAAGGACAAAAACATCTGTCTGTTTCTCCTCAACTTGGTCAATATCGTCTTTTGATCATTCAGGATACAGAATTTTTATCCCTGGCCTCCGCTAATGCTCTGCTAAAAACCCTGGAAGAGCCCCCTAAAAAATCTTTAATTATGCTCACCACCGGTCGGCCTGATCAGTTGCTAAAAACTGTCCGTTCTCGTACAGCCACGATCATTTTGCCAAAATTACCAACAAAAAATTTGTTAAACTATCAAATTTCAACAGAAGAGCAAAAATGGATAGGGGGTAGGTTTCAAAGACTGGTAAAACTTACGGCTAAAAATTTAGACGATTTTCACACCTGGCAACAAGATAAAGAATTTTGGTTGGAATTTATTAAAAATGACACCGTGCAAAGAGAAAAAATGGTTAACGATCGTTTTGGGTCAATTAAAGAAAACCGTTCTTTAGGAAAACTACTCTCAACAGGCTTGACGAATTTAGAAGAAGTTTTACAAACCTTGATCCAAAATGGAGAAGAGAAATCTACTAAGCGTTTAGAACTGATTCGCATTTTAAAAACTATGCTTGATGATAATGTTAACGTTAAAATGATATTAGATTATTTGATTGTAATTATATGAAATTAAAATTAAACTTACCAAAAATAATTTTTCTGCTAACCACCCTGGTATTTTTTGGGGCTTCTTGTTCACAAAAATCTGATGGCGGAATTTTTCGCACCACAGATGGGGGAAGTACTTGGGAACAAAGGGTCTTTATCGGTCAAGAAAAGAAAAAAGTTTTGTCTATTGCTAATATTGATATACAAGTCATAAAAGTTGACCCTAGCAACCATAATGTCATTTATCTGGGCACCAAAGCTAATGGCATTTATAAAACCGACAATGGTGGCCAAGTATGGTGGAAGTTGCCAATATCATCAGATAACATTCGCGATATTGCCATTGATCAACAGTATCCAAATAATATTTATGCTCTTTTGGGTTCTAATATTATCAAATCGACAGACAGCGGTCAAAACTGGGAAGCGGTATACACTGATACGCAAAACGCCGTGATTACCAAAATTATGGTTGATTGGTTTAATCAGCAAAAAATTATCGCCACTACTTCCATTGGCACGGTTTTAATAAGTGAAAACGAAGGTGCAGATTGGCAAGTAGTCTATCAGGTTACCGAACCTTTAAACGGCATTGAAATGAGCCAAACAGATAGCAGAATAATCTATGTGTTAGAACTTGATGAATCTCTACATAAAACCACTGATGGCGGTTTAACTTGGACAGATCTTTTTACGGAAAATCCTCAGTTTGAGGCATTCAAAAAAGAGAATAAAACCAGCAATGTTAATGAAGTTAAAAACATGGCTATGGATCCTAACAATTCCAATGTTTTATATGTGGTTACCTCTGAGGGCATTATCAAAACTTTGGATGGAGGCAGGACTTGGAATTTACTAGATACTTTAATTGCTCAAGGCGCTGAAGAAAATAGTAATATCCGTCGGTTGGTGGTTTTACCAGGAGATTCTAATACCATATTTTTTACGATCAATAATTTAATTCATAAAACCACTGATGGCGGCTTAACTTGGAAAACGATTGAAGATTTTCCTTCGCAACGCATCATTAACAATCTTTATATTGACTCCAATGATACCAACATTATGTATGCGGGTATGCAAAGCATACCAAAAAAAGGTTGGGGATTTTTTGGAGCACCAGCCACTAAATAAAAAATATGAATATCGCATCATTTGACAAAGTCATCAATCAACTGCAAGAAGATTTTAAAACTATCAGCACCAACCATGCCAACCCCAGTATGATAGAAAATATTTTAGTTGTCGCTTATGACGCTGAAATGAAATTGCAAGAATTGGCTACTATTAACATCGCCGAAGGCCAAACATTGGTCATTCAACCTTGGGATGTAAGCTTAATTAAAAATATAGAAACCGCTTTAAGAGCTAGTGAATTTAAGTTCAATCCGGTAGTAGACGGAAAAGTATTACGAATATTTTTTCCTCCTTTAACAGAAGAAAAAAGAAAAGAATTTGTAAAAATCATGCATGAAAAAGCAGAAACGGCACGGATCGGCATTAGAAAAATCAGAGAACAAATTTTAAAAGAAGAAAAACAAAAAGAAAAAGATCATAGTATTTCCGAAGATGAATATTTTCGTACGGAAAAAGACGTGCAAAAAATAGTAGAAAAATACAATGCAACTATTGAAACCATGATGCATAATAAAGAGCAAGAATTAATGACTGTTTAATTATGGAAACTTTAGGAACGCTAGCTATTTTTGTTGTCATCTTGGGAATTTTAGTTTTTATTCATGAACTGGGACATTTTTTAGCGGCTAAAAGAAGCGGGGTGGCGGTAGATGAATTTGGTTTTGGTTTTCCGCCTCGTATTTTTGGTAAAAAAATTGGTCAGACCACTTACTCTTTAAATTGGATACCCCTGGGAGGTTTTGTTAAGATCAAAGGAGTAGCCGGAGATGATGAAAAAGCAGAGGCGCACCAAGCAGATAAAAATAGCTTTAGCACTAAACCATTTTGGAAAAAAGCCACAATTCTTTTTGCCGGAATTTTTATGAATTTATTGTTGGCAGTGGTTTTATTAAGCATTGTGTTTAGTTTGGGCATTCCCACCGATCCCAGCACCGTTGGCAACGGAGCACAAGTGCATGCTCAACAGTTGCAAATTGTGCAAATTATACCAGACGGACCAGCGGCTCAAGTAGGTTTACAAGGCGGTGATGTTATTACCGAAATTGCCGGTGAAAATATTAAAAATATTGATAATTTTCAAAAAACTATCGCCCAAGATATGGCAAAAAATCCTTTAGAAATTTCTATTTTAAGAAACGACACAGATGCTTTGAATTTCACTATTATCCCTCAAAAAATTAAACAAGACGGCCAAGAATTTTTTGGCATTGGAGTCGGTCTGCAAGAAGTGGCTATTGTTTCTTATCCTTGGTATTTGGCTATTTTTCAAGGACTAAAAACTACGGGCAGTATGATTGCTTTAATTTTTATTTCTTTGGGAGGAGTTCTTAAAAATATTATTTTTTCTGGTCAAGTGAGTGATGATATTGCGGGGCCAATAGGCATTGCGGTATTAACCGGACAAGTCGCTAAGCTTGGTTTAATCAGGCTTTTACAATTTACCGCTATTCTTTCTATTAATTTGGCCATTTTTAATTTACTGCCGATACCGGCTTTAGATGGAGGGAGAATTATTTTTGTTATTTTAGAAAAAATTAGAAAAAAACCGGTTAATCAAAAAACAGAAGCCTTGGTTCACAATATTGGTTTTTTGTTTTTGTTGTTACTGATTCTGCTGGTAACTTTTAAAGACATCGCTCACTATAATTTATTTGGGTTTTTATAATTAAATTACTGAACACTTTTATTGTTCATGGCCTTGACAAAGCTTGGTGTAATAAGTATGCTAAATAAGCTATGTTTGATCTAAACTATTATTTATTTTTATATGTTTGAAAGAATTTTTGGACATTTTTCTACTGATTTAGGAATAGACATTGGTACGGCCAGTACTATTGTTTATGTGAAAGAAAAGGGGATTGTTATTCAAGAACCGTCAGTGGTAGCCATTAACTCTCGTAATGATCAAATTATCGCCGTAGGAGAAGAGGCAAAACAAATGATTGGTAAAACGCCTGCGCACATCATTACTTCCAGGCCTTTATTAGATGGAGTAGTGTCTGATTTTGAAGTTGCGGAAAAAATGTTAAAACATTTTATTGACAAAGTGCACCGAGAAACTTTTTCTATTTTTCCCCGTCCCCGAGTGGTTATTAATGTACCCTTGGATGTCACGGAAGTAGAAAGAAAAGCCGTGGAAGATGCCGTAATGAATGCTGGCGCCCGCGAAGTTTTTTTAATAGAAGAACCCATGGCCGCCGCTATTGGCGCTCGTTTACCCATTCAAGATTCCACAGGCAATATGATTATCGAAATGGGAGCCGGTACTACCGAGATTGCGGTGATTGCTTTAGGCGGAGTGGTTGCTTGGAAGTCTCTGCGTTTAGGCGGCGATGAATTAAGCAAAAATATTATTAACTATGTCCGGGATCAATTTAATGTTCTATTAGGAGAAAAAACCGCAGAAGAAGCGAAAATTACCATTGGTAGCGCTCATGAAAAAGACGCCATGATGGAAACCAAAGTGCGAGGCAGAGATTTGCTGTCTGGTTTACCAAAAGCAATCAACATCAATAGTAATCACTTAAGAGAAGCAATGTCGCGTAACCTCGGCATCATTATTGATAATATCAAATTGGTGATTGAGTCTACTCCGCCAGAATTAGTAGCTGATATTTATGAAAAGGGGGTTTACTTGTCCGGAGGCACCTCTCAGTTACGCGGTTTGGCCAAAAAAATATCTCAAGAAATATCTATTCCCGTGACTGTGGTTGATGATCCACTGACTGCTGTAGTACGCGGCACAGGTATTGTTTTGGAAAATATTGAAGCCTCTAAAGATTTATTTGTAGTTTCTCAAGGGGATTTAATTTAAGTAGCCAATTGAAAATATGTGGCGCAGATGGCAAAATATAATTCACTCGCGTTTTAGCTTATTTTTTGGTATTTTTTTACTTTTACTTTTTTTGCATTACTCTTCTTTGATTAAGCCCATAGAAAATTTAATTTTGCGCTCTCTTCAGCCTTTGCAAGTTTTGGTATATAAAAAAGTTAACCAAAATAATAAAATTAATAGCAACCCGTCAGAAATTTCTAAAGAAGAATTGTTGGCAGAGCAAATAAAATTGAAAGATCAACTACAAAATTTAATTGTTGAAAACGCTCATTTAAAGACCTTGGTTGAAGAAAGCGGTTTATTGGCAGAGCAAATAAAATTCTTAAAAGAACGTTCTTTTTCTGCCGTTACTGCCCGAGTTACCAGTAAAGCAACGGATTCTTTATCGCAAGCGGTGATTATTGACAAAGGCGCGGCTGACGGCTTAAAAGAAGGTTTGCCGGTTATCATCAAAAACGGCATTGTAGTTGGTAAAATATTTGAAGTACAGGATCATTCAGCAAAAATTTTATTAATTACCAGTTATGATTTGCCTTTAAGCGCTGTGGTTCAAAACAATGAACAAAGTCCGGGCATTGTAAGAGGCTCTCATAATCTTGCTCTGATGATGGATTTTATTCCTCAGTTTGACCAAATAGAAGTTGGGCAATCGGTTTATAGCAGTGGTTCAGATCAGTTTACTCCTGCTGGTTTAGTCATAGGAAAAATAACTGAAATCAAAAATGAACCGGGTTCTTTATTTCAACAAGCGGCTGTTGCACCACTTTTTAGCCAAGCAGAAATATCTATTTTGTCTATCTTATTACCCTAATGAAAAAATATTTTTACTATTTTATCTTAATTTTAGTAATTTTCCTTATTTTTTTATTGCAATCTTCAGTGTTAATTAGCGGTAATTTTGCTCATAATTTGATTCTTCTGCCTTTAATCGTCGGTTTTATTTTTGCTTTTGAAAAAAAAACCAAAACCGCTATTTTTTTTGTAGTTTTTTCCGGCTATTTATTAGATTTAATTTCTTTTTTACCTTTTGGCGTAATCACTTTCAGTTATTTAAGCGCTATTTTAATTTATTTATTTTTTCAAACAAAATTTTTTAAAAATAAAGCTTTGCACGCTATTTTAATCAATAGCGCCGTCGCTATGGTCGGATATGAGCTGATTTTTATAGGCACAACTTATTTATTAAAGAGTCTTAATTTTATTGTTCTTACTTCCTTTAATTTAAAAACTTATTTTATTTTTTCGCTGGAACAAATTTTATTTCAAATTTTACTAATTGGTGTGGTTTTTTGGTTATTGCGATTTTTGCAGAATCGTCTTAGTTTTAGGGCGAACAATTTATGAAATCAGACCCTTTTGCTTTATATTCTAAAAATTATATTAAAGACACCTCTGTGCGTAGTAGCACAAAAAATTTTTTAATTGACGGTGCGCCTCCTGAACAATCTATTTCCAGACCGGATAAAATGCAAAAATTTTCTCAACAATTTCCTATAAAATACCTTTTTATTATTGCTGTAATATTTTTTGGGGTAATAGTTTTGCGAGTCTTCTTTTTGCAAATCGTGCAAGGCGCCAATTATCGCAAACAAGCCGAGGGTAACAGAGTGCAAATACATCGCACCAGCGCTTTACGAGGTGTTATTTATGATGCCAACGGAAAACTTTTGGTAAAAAATGTACCGAATTTTCGTTTAATAATTTATGGTCGTGATATCCAATATCCATCCCAGGCAAATTTACAAACCGCGGCTTTTCGTATTGCTCAAATTACCAAATTAGATACGGCTGTAATTAAGGAAGATTTGCAAACTTCTTTCAATAGCGGACAACCAATAGTATTGGAAGAACACATCTCTTATGACAAAGCTATGAGGTTGATGATAGATACTCAAAATATCGCTGGCGTGCGCTTAGAAATAGCCTATAGCAGAGAATATCTAACCCGAGAAGAGTATGGCCCGGTTTTAGGTTATACCGGCCAAATGACCGAGGAAGAATTGAATAACAAAAAACAAGAAAATAAAGATTATCTACCTACGGATGATCTCGGTAAAACAGGCATAGAAAAAGCTTATGAAGACCAACTCAAGGGTGGAGACGGCAAACAAGAAATAGAGGTTGATTTTCAAGGCAGAGAACAAGCCATTCTTAGCGATACCGCTCCTCTGGCCGGTGCTAATATTCATTTGACTATTAATTCCAATCTGCAACAAGCCTTGTATAATGCCTTAAAAAAAGTGGTAGATGAACAAAATTTTCCTGGCGCATCAGCGGTGGCCATGAATCCGCAAAATGGTAAAATTTTAAGTTTGGTATCTTACCCTGCTTATGACAGCAATCTTTTCGCGCAAGGAATTTCTCAAGAAAATTATCAAAAACTAACTGAAGATAAAAAACAACCCCTTTTTAACCGAGTGATTTCCGGACAATTTCCTTCCGGATCAGTATTTAAGCCCATTGTTGCCGGCGCCGCCTTAGAAGAGCATGTCATTGACATTAACACCACTTTTGTCAGTACCGGCGGCATTACTGTTGGTGGATCAATATTTCCCGACTGGAAAACCGGCGGTCATGGGGTGACTAATGTTATTAAAGGCTTGGCGGAATCTGTTAATACTTTTTTTTACTATATTGGCGGCGGTGACAACGAAGGAATGACTGGTTTAGGAGTAGAGCGTATTACCGATTATGCGAAAAAATTTGGTTTGGGAGAAAATACCGGCATTGACCTGTTCGGAGAAAAGCCCGGCTTTTTACCTTCCAAAGAATGGAAAGAAGAATTTAAAAATGAATCTTGGTATTTGGGAGACACTTATCATTTAGCCATTGGCCAGGGAGATATTTTAGTTACACCCTTGCAAGTAGCCAGCTATACTAGTATTTTTGCCAATGGAGGCACTTATTATCAACCCCATGTTGTTGATTATATTACCAACCAAAAAAACGAGACAACTACCGTGATTGAGCCGATGATAAAAAACACACAAGTAATTTCTCAAGAATCAATCAATATTGTTCGTCAAGGTATGCAAGCGGCGGTTCTAGTTGGTAGTGCTAAAAAATTACAATCCTTACCAGTCAGTGCCGGCGCTAAAACTGGTACAGCGCAATTTGGTAATGAAGACAAATCTCATGCTTGGTTCACGGTTTTTGCGCCTTATGATAATCCCCAAATTGTTCTCACTATTTTAATAGAAGAGGGGGGCGAGGGTAGTGTCACTGCCTTGCCTATAGCCGAACAAATTTTACAAGATTATTTTTCGTCAGCAAAAACTCCTACTAATTAACGCTAATAATAGCCCTTTTTTCGCAGTTGACAGTATCAACTGAATACAGTATCATAATTTTTATTCATAATTTTTAAAGTTTTTATGGCAGACAATAAAACTCTGTATGTAACCAAGGAAGGATTAAAAAAAATAGAAGATGAAATAACAGAATTAAAATCAGTGCGCCGTAAAGAAATTTCCGAACGCATTAAAGAAGCCAAAGAATTGGGCGATTTATCAGAAAACGCGGAATATCAAGAAGCCAAAGAAGAACAAGCGGTAGTGGAAGCGCACATTCTTGAATTAGAGCAAAAAATAAAAAATTGCGAGATTATCGCGCATCGTAAAAATACCAAAGTGGTGCAAATCGGTTCTAAAGTCAGTATGAAAGATAATAAGAAAAACTTAATGTCTTATACTATCGTGGGCTCGTCAGAAGCAGATCCTCTTAAACTTTTAATCTCTAATGAATCTCCCTTGGGCCAAACTTGTATTGGTAAAAACGTGGGCGATAAGCTGGAAGTAGCTACGCCTAACGGCAAAACCATCTACACCATTGAATCAGTTGAATAATTTCCTTTTTTCTGTTAAACTGTAATGGTCTTTAATTTAACAGTATTTTTATGGTACAAATTCCTGATGAATTTTTGAACAGAAAACAAAAACTCCAACAGTTAAAAGAACTAGGAATCAATCCTTATCCGGCTCAAGCTCAACGCACGATTAAAATTGCTAATTTTTTAGAATCTTTTGATGATTTTCTTGAAACTAAAGATAAACAAACTATCACCGGCAGATTAAAATTAAAAAGAGGCCACGGCAAATTGACCTTCGGCCACCTGGAAGATGAAAGTGGAAAATTACAAATAGTATTTTCTCAAAAAGACATCGGGGAAGAGCGGTATGATTTTATGAAAAATTTTTGTGATGTTGGGGATATTTTAGAACTTACGGGCACGGCTTTTTTAACTCTCAAAAAAGAAAAATCTTTTTTGGTTACTCAAGTTAAAATTTTAACTAAAGCCTTGCGACCCTTGCCGGAAAAATGGAAAGGTCTGATTGATGAGGAGGCGCGTTATCGCAAACGCTATCTTGATCTGTTGATGAACCCAGAACTGCGACAAATGTTTATAGTTAAAAGTCGTTTTTGGAGCTCTATTCGTTCTTTTTTACTACAAGAGGGCTTTTTGGAAGTAGAAACACCGGTTTTGGAAGTTACCCCCGGAGGTGCGGACGCAGAACCTTTTGTTACTCATCACAATGCTTTGGATATTGATGTTTATTTACGTATTTCCATGGGGGAATTATGGCAAAAAAGGCTCATGGTGGCTGGTTTTGAAAAAACTTTTGAAATCGGAAGACAGTTTCGCAATGAAGGCATCAGTCCGGAACATTTACAAGACTACACTCAGATGGAATTTTATTGGGCTTATGCTGATTATAAAAAAGGCATGGCTTTGGTGGAAAGAATGTATAAAAAATGTATTCAAGAAACTTTCAACACTTTAAAATTTACCATTGGCAAATTTAATGTTGATTTGGAACAGCCCTGGCCACAGCTTGATTATGGTACAGAAATAAAAAAACAGTTAAAAATTGATATTTTTTCGGATAACGATGACGCTTTGCGAAAAAAATGCGATGCTTTAGGATTAAACAGTAAAAAAATCATAAGTCGTAGCAAACTGATTGATGCGTTGTGGAAACAATGTCGTAAAAACATTGCCGGTCCGGCTTTTCTTACCGGACACCCAGTGGCGGTTTCTCCTTTGGCGAAACGCAGTGTTGTTGATCAAAATAAAGTAGAGCGTTTTCAAATCATCATTGCTGGTAGCGAATTGGGCAATGGTTATTCGGAATTAAATGATGCCGCAGATCAAGCAGAAAGATTCTCTCAACAAACCCGTTTACGAAAAGCAGGGGATAAGGAAGCGCAAATGCCAGATGATGATTTTGTAGAAGCGCTAGAATACGGCATGCCACCTACCTGTGGCTTTGGAGTAAGTGAAAGACTTTTTTCTTTTTTGATGAATAAGTCTATCCGAGAATGTGTATTATTTCCTCTTTTGCGACCAAAATCATCAACTAAAAAATAATTAAACATATGTTAGATATAAAATTTATTAGAGAAAATTACCAAGAGGTGGAGAAAAACAGCAAATTACGAAACAGCAAAATAGATATTAAAAAAATATTAGAACTTGATGAAAAGTTAAGAAAATCCGTACAAAAAGGTGATGTTTTACGTCAAGAACGCAATCAAATCGCCCAACAATTAAAACAAAGCCGCGGTCAAGATAAAAATTTGGTGTTACAAGGAAAAACAGTCAAAGAAAAATTAACTGTTTTAGAAAAAGAAGAAAAAACAAAGCGAGAAGAGCTTGATGAATTACTGTTAAAAATTCCCAATCTGACCCATCCTGATGCACCTGTGGGAAAAGACGATTCTGAAAATGTAGAAATTAGACGTTTTTTGGAACCAACTAAATTTAATTTTTCTCCAAAAGATCATGTTACTTTAGGAAAAGAGTTAGATATTTTAGATTTTGCCCACGGAGCGACGGTTGCTGGCAATGGTTTCTACTATTGGAAAAATGGTGGCGCTCTTTTAGAATTGGCGTTAACTCAATATGCTTTTGCTAAATGTTTAGCAGAAGGTTTTGAACCCATGCTGACTCCGGATTTGGCCAGAAAAGAAATATTAAACTGTACCGGTTATAATCCACGCGGCCCAGAAACACAAATTTATAGTATAGAAAACAGCGACCTTTCTTTAATTGCGACAGCGGAAATTACCGCGGCCGGATATTATCAAAATCATTTTTTTAAAAAAGGCGAACTGGATCAACCTAAAAAAATTGTCGCGCTTTCTCATTGTTTTCGTACTGAAAGCGGCAGTTATGGCCGAGAATCTCACGGTTTATATCGTATTCATCAATTTACTAAAGTGGAAATGTTTATCTATGCCAAACCGGAAGACTCGGCTAGCATGCACGAATACTTAGTGAAAATGGAAGAAAAAATTATGCAGGGTTTAAAAATTCCTTATCGAGTGGTAGATATTTGCACTGGCGATTTAGGCGGTCCGGCTTATCGTAAATACGATTTGGAAGCTTGGATGCCTTTTAAAAATAACTGGGGTGAAATAACTTCTACTTCTAATTGTACTGATTATCAAGCGCGTCGTTTAAATATCAAATATCAAGACGATAAAAATCAAAAAAAATACGTGCACATGTTAAACGGCACCGCCATTGCCATGTCGCGCACTCCTTTGGCTGTTTTGGAAAACTACCAACAAGCAGATGGATCAATTAACGTGCCGGAAGTTTTAAAGCCTTATTTTTTTGGCAAAACAAAAATTTAATAAAAACCTCTTTTTATTCTGCGAACGGTTTCCACCAAATAATTAAAATTATACTTCCAACTCAAAGGATAGTCTTGGCAGTGAATCAAATCAAGCCTGCTACCGCCAAATCCGGTTTTGAATTTGGTAACCCCGTTAAAAGGATGCGGTCTTTTCAAATAAGGAGAGTAAAGTTTAGCGGGCGGCACAATACCCCAAAAATTATAAGTTAAACACTTTCGTCGCTTGGCTTCTCTGATGGCTTCCCATTGCAATAAATAAGAAGCCGGAATTTTACGATAAGCGTTTAAAGCTCCGCTATGATGATAAGAGGCCATGCCGCCATAAAACATAATCATACAAGCGGCAATAATTTTATTTTGATACTGAGCTAAAAACATCGCTACTTGTTTATCTGGCGCAAAAGCTTTAAACTGCGCTCGAAAATAATCATCGCCATAAGGCACAAATTTGTGTTGTTTAACCGTATCTTTATGCACTCGTACTAAATGTTCCACCTCTTTCAAGTCTTGGCTGATAATAATTTTTACTCCGTCTCGTTGAGCACGATGAATAAGATTACGCATGGTCTTGCGCATGCCTTTCCAAATTTGCTCCTCACTGATAGAAATATCCAATAACCAAAGATGCTCGGCTAACATATGAATGGGCGCTTTTTGCCAACCACAGTTTTTTAAAAGCTCTTGATTTTGAGGATGGTTAACTAAAAAAGGAGAAATGCGTAAAAAATCTGCTTTTAAAGCCAGACCTTTTTGTCTTAAACAAGAAGTAAATTCCGGTAAGTATTGCCAGCCGCCTCTTTTAAAAACAGGACCGTAAGGAAGGTATAAATAATGGCCGCGCCGCGCTTTAACCAAAACAGCAAACGCCAATCCTATTAATTCCTGCTCTTTTTGAAAACCAAACAAAAAAGCCTGATCGCCTAAACTCTGGTGTAAGTGCCGCATATTTTTAGATTGCAAAAAAGGAGCGTTGGGTAAACTTAAAAGCCATTTTTCATAAACCTGAGGAGAGATGTTTTCCAATAGGGAAAATTTAGTCATGTTTTTAGGATTTTATTTCTTCTTGAAAAAAATTGATTACTTTTTTTAATTCTCTGTTGCTGATATTGATATGCGTTGGTAAATTAACTATTTTTTCCGCTATTTTTTCCGCTCTTGGGCAAGAACCATCTTTATAATTCACCATTGCTTTGACAGAGCCTGACGGATCAATAACTTGATGATACCAATTACCTAAAAATAAACCTGCTTGACGTGCGTGTTTCACAACTTTTTCCCGATTTTCTAAAGTGAAACTAAATCGCAGAAAAATCGGCCGAGAATTTTGTAAAATTTTTGGTAATTTTATTCCTGCTAAACGTGATAGCGCAAATAAATAACTTTTAGCCAAAGATTTTCGGTGTAAATTCAATTTTTCTAAATTTATAAATTGTTCCCAAGCCAAATCAGCCAAAACATTAGGCAAGAGATATGCTTGAGGAGCTTGGCCTTGTTTTTCTTGTTTTTGTAAAACCAAAGGCCATAATTTAAGTTTCTTGCTCAGTTCAATGATAATTTTTCCTAAAGAAAAAAAATAATATAACCACTTGCCTATGCTAAAAAAGAGGGGATGATTAAGGTGTTGCCAAATCCAAAAAACAGAATGGTGTTTAGTATTTTTATAAATTTTTTCTATTTTAGCAGTCAATTGCGGGTTATTGATAATAACTAAACCGCCGGAAATAGCAGAAATCACTTTATCCCTGCCAAAAGAAAACATGGCCGCATCTCCAAAAGTGCCAACCAGCTTATTATCGTAAGTCGCTCCTAACGCATGCGCGCAGTCTTCAATCAAATAAAGATGATGTTTTTTACAAAGTTGGCTAATTTTTTCTATTTCCGCCACCAAACCAAAAGTATGTTGCACAATCACGGCTTTTAAATTGTGATGTGTTTGCAATGTTTCTTCTAGCTTTTGCACATCAAGATTATAACTTTTGTCAATATCCAAATAAACCGGCAATCCGTAAGCGGCTTTAATACTATTAGGAACCACTACACACGTAAAGGCCTGCAGAGCCACTTCATCGCCATTTTTAAGCTCCAGAGCTTGCAGAATAACACCAAGAGCGGTTCTGCCGCTATCAAAAGAAAAAGCGGCTAAAGAGTTAAATTTATCTTTAAAGGCATTTTCCAATAACTTTATTTTTTCACCTTTTTTCCAATGACCAAAAAACTTAGGATTGAATAAATAATTTAAAATCAAAAAAATTTGCGGCCAACGCATATTAGGAGAAAGTTCGCAAGAAATCGGTTTTTGAAAAAAACGCTTTCTCATGCCAATAAATATTTAATTAAAATTTGCGGCGATCGATTCTCAAGTAAAACAACATCATCGGCTGATAAAGTAGATAAAAATTGTTTGATAATTTTTTTTGGATTTTCTTGTATCACAATGGCTTCTTCTGATAAACCGCCCTGTTTTAAACCATCTTTTAAAGATTTGGAAAAATCTTTTTTGGTAATGATTACCAAATCCGCAATTTTGCCTGTGGCTGTACCGATTAACCGGTGTTGATTAACGCTTTCTTTTCCCAGCTCATCCATTCCTCTGGTAATGACAATTTTTCTTTTATCTGTAAAAAGATGCAAATAATCCAAAGCGGCCAGAAAACCATCCGGATTGGCACTGTAATGATCGTCAATCACAGTTGCTCCACTGCTGGTGTGGCTTAAAAACATTGTACCTTTTATTGCTGTCAGCTTCTTGATGCCTTGAACAATCTCCGCCAAATTTAAACCTAAATGGTCAGCTACGGTCACCGCGGCTAAAATCGCTGAAATGAATTGCGCGCCGGCTAAAGGAGCGGTTACCAAGGCTTGTTGTTCACGAAGGTGCAGTTGAAATTGTAATTGATAAGGCGCAACCGATATTTGGTCAGCAAAAACATGAGCGATATTAGCGACAGAAAAAAACTTTTTTTCCGCAATAGTTATCTGCGCCATTTGCACACAAGAGGAGTCATCATGATTTAAAACCGCCAAACCGGATTTGGGCAAAGCTTTAACCAATTCTGCTTTAGTTTTTTGAATAGCGGCTAAGTCGCCAAATAAAGAAAGATGCTGGGCGCTCACACCAGTAACCACTCCGATAATAGGGGAGACCAGGTTACAAATTTTGGCGATTTCTCCCTGACGATAAGCGCCCATTTCCACAATAAAAATTTGTTGGGCAGGAGATAAAGACTTTAAAATGGTTTGAGCGATGCCAATGTCGCTGTTAATATTTTTGGGTGTGCATAAAGAAGAAAATTTTTGCTCTAAAATAGTTTGTAAAAAATGTTTAGTGGAGCTTTTGCCGTAACTGCCGGTAATACCTATCACAATAGGATTGATTTTTAAAATTTTTGCTCGCGCCTGAGTTATTAAACGATTTTTTTGCCAAATCACCAAAGGCTGTAAGATAAAAATAATCAAAGTGACCTCTAAGGGCACAAGAAAGAGCAAAAAAGAAAATAATATGATGCCACCGGCCAAAATCTTCTCTTCGGCAAAAATAAATAAAAACTGGCTTGTTAATAACAATAAAATGACCGTCAGCAAAGACAAAATTATCGCCTTCATTGTCCAAATAGGAAAAATACGTTTTCTGATAATCTGTATGTCTTTCAAAAATAACAACAGGAAGTAAAAAGTTAAAATCCAAAAAATTTCCGGCACTTTTTCAAAAATTGCCGTAATACATAAAAATAGTATTAAAAGAAGTTCTAAAATATTAGAAAAACCCCAAATAGCTTTACGTCCGGAGCGCGTAGATAAAAAATTCATCATGCGATCCCAACGATATTCTTTTAATTGCCAAAGATAGATCCAATAAAAAACTTTACCAACCAGACAAAACAAATAACTGATTAGGATCAAAACAAAAATTATATCATATGCTAGACTCATAAAAAGGAGTTAATTTTTTGGCTGATTTGGACAGCATAAGTTTTATGAATGTTGTGTTTACCTTGGGCAAAAGTAAAAATTTGAGAATTTTTTATACTTTGTTGAATATAAAAACCGTCTGCCAAAGGAACATAACGATCACGCTCTCCCCAAAAAATAAGGGAAGGAGCGGTAATTTTTGGAATTTCCAATTTTAAATCTTCCGCAATAATTTTTTGAAAAGTTTCCGCCATAATGCCTGAGGCTTCTAAATAATCATGTTCACCAATCAGCCCATAACCCAGGTTTCTCATTAAGGGAAAGGCGGCCTTCAGCGTAGGGAACTGAAAAACTTTTTTGATTAAATGGGCAAAAAATTTAGTTATGGTAACTTTTAGTCTTTTATGATAAATACCTGCCGGAGCAATAAAAATATTTTTGTTAATTAAATTTGGATAATTAACCAAAAGTTTAATAGCTAAACGTCCACCAAAAGAATGACTGATTAAATTTACCTTAGTTAATTTTAAAACTTCTAAATATTTTACGACGCATAATACATAATCAGCCAAAGCATAAGCTCGTTTTGGGGGAGGAGATTGTCCAAAGCCTGGTAAATCTAAAGCCAAAAAATGAGCTCTTAGCCCCTTATTAGCCAATTCCTGAAACAAGGGTTGAAAAGAAAGAGCCTCGCCGCCCCAACCGTGCAAAAAAATTAAAGACGGTAAATTGGCATCACCATATTCCAGGTAAGAAATTTTGTTTTCTAAAATTGTCAGCTGTTTTCTTTTTCCAAGCATTTGCTATAATTATACTAAACTTATGAAAGAATTTCAATCCGCCAACCATTTTTCTCGTTTTAGGCGTTCTCAAAATGACCTCAAAGCTCCTCTTCAGCCCGTACCGGGGAGTTTTTGGCGCTGGTTGAAAAAAGATGGCTGGGCTTATGGTGGCTTGCTTTTGATGCTGGGTTGCGCCATTTGGTATTTTGGTTTTGGCACCAAACACTTCGATTTGAGTCAGATTGAAGTTGCTCCTTTACAGTTTATCGACCAGCAACAAATAATCAATAGCGTACAGGAATTTGAAAGTAGTAAATTTTTAGGCTTTATCAAACGGGATACTTTCTGGACAATGAAAACCATTTCTTTACAGGCTTTTTTAAAAAATTCTTTAAGCCATACCATTGCTTTTGAAGAGGTGAATGTAAAAAAAATTTTTCCCAATATTATTAGCATTACTATTAAAGAAAGAATTCCGAGTGTCACTTGGATTACTGCCAAAGCAGAAGAAAAGGTTTATACCGTAGATCGTGACGGGGTGGTAACTCAAAGTTTAAACAATAAAAATGAAGCTAACACCGCTTTCCCGGTTATTATTGATAAGAATCGCGATAAATTTGAAATAGGCTGGCAAATCATCTCTCCTAAATATTTAGAATATCTTTTACAAATACAAAAAGAGTTTTCTGGAGCCACATCTTTAAAGATAGATCATTTTATTTTTCCGCTGGTTGGATGTAGCGAGCGTCAATATGTAGCTGAAAAAATATTTGAAAAAGCGGCCAGTGAAACCAATTCCGAAGAATATAAAGCCAAACAAAGAGAAATCCAAGAAAAATTTCAAAATGGCCTGATTACCATTGATGAAAGTTTAGAGGCTTTGGATAATTTAAAAAAGGAAGAGTTTCAAAACAGTCAAAACAAAAACAATGCTAATGTTAATACTAACGAAAATACTAATATTGACACCAACGCCAAACAAACAGAATATGATCGTACAGAATGGGCTAAAGTTTACGTGCCTATTGAATGTAATTTTGTCAAAGTGGCACACGAAATTCATTTGCAAGTAGTTGAAGAAAATGGCGGCTTTGAGGTTTATTTAGACACCTTGCAAGATTTATCTTTACAATTACAAAATCTAAAAACGATCTTAGCGGAAAAAATAAACGATCCAAAAAGTATTGATTATATAGATGTAAGAATACCAGATCGAGCTTATTTTAAATAAAGAACAAAACTATGCGTCGTAAAACATACCTTGTGCGACGCATTGTCTTGTTATTCCCCACTAAACAAAGAACTAAAACTAAGGCAGATAATCTAAGGGATTAACAGGAAAACCATCTTTTCTAACATCAAAATGCAAATGAGGACCCGTAGTAAAAGGACCTGCTCCAGGAGTGCCTGGCGTGGCACCAGTCCAGCCGATCAAATCTCCTTTTTTAACATATTGATTAGCACTGACATTAGCTCCGCTAATATGACCATAGGTAGTGGAAGTTATGTTATCCCCATGTAAAATCACAATAAAACCATAGGTACTACTACTATTGGGATCAAACACTACTCTGGTAACATAACCGGAATCTGCAGCCAAAATAGGCGTTCCTTGCGGAGTGGCAATATCAATAGCGGAATGAGAACCCAATGCTCCGGAAAAAGGATAACCGGCACAATGAAAACCACAAGTAATGGTTCTAGAACTAATTGGCCATTGCAAATGAACGGTACCATCAAAATTTTCTAAAATATCTTGTTCTTCTGCGGATAAGTCATCCGTATTTTCTTCGTCCTGCAATTTATCTTGAATGTCCTGTTTTAACTTATTGATGCGTGATTGCGCTTCTTTGGTTAATTGATTAGCCTCAGCTTCAGCCTGCAGTTCGTCTTGACGGGCTTTTTCATAAAGCGCTGTAAATTTTTCCGCATCGCCTTGAGTTTGATCCAGTAAATCATTTTTGTAATCCTGCTCCCCTACCATCTCTTCTTGTTGGGTTTCTAAATCTGTCTGACGCAAAGCCGCTTGGGCTTTTTGATCTTTTAATTCAGTGCGCTTATTTTGCAAATCTTCCTGTATCTTCTGCAATTCCTGAACATTTTGGTTAACATTTTTTTGTAATTTATTGGTATATTCCGCATAAGTATAAAAATCAGATAAAGTATTATGGGAAAAAACCAACTCAATAGGACTTTGCAGGTCTCCTTGGTGCAATTCTCTGATCAATTTAACTAAAGAATTTTTGTTATTAGTAATGTCTTCTTGCGTACTGGCGATTTGTTTATGTAAAACTTCTATCTGTGATTGAGTAACTTCCAGCTCAGTTTTAGTTTTCTCAATAGCCAAAGAAGTGCTGGAAATTTTACTATCCAAAGTAGATATTTGGTTTTCTAAATTCAGCGCTTGCGTTTGTTTATCGTCTATTTGCTGTTGATAAGCGTGCAATCGTTGTTGAATTTTTTCAATTTCCGCTCCTTTTTGTTTAATTGTTTCTTGTAAATTAGCTATCTCTTCATCAGTTTTGGAAGTTTCAGAAATTTTTTGATCTACAATATCATCAGTGGTGTTGCCTGTTGCCAAGGTTGGCATAAAAAAACAACTTAAAGAAAAAATAACGACTAAATAACTAAAATTTTTCAAATATTTTTTAATTCTCATGCGTTTAAAGATTCTTTAGCTTTAGTTAATCTGTTAATAGTTTCTGCTGGACCTAAAATTTCCGCCAATTCAAATGGTGAGGGAGATTTTTTTTCGCCACTTAAAGCAAAGCGCATGGGCCAGAGCACATCGCCATTCCCCCACTCAGTAGTTTTTATCCAAGCTAAAATTTGCGGTTCTAAATTAGCCACTAAAAAATCTTCTTTGGCGAATTCTTTAATTTTTTCTATTAAATTTTCTAAAATTTTTATGGTGGTTTTTTGGTCTGATTTTTTCCAAATTAACTCTTGCGGTTGATAAACAATTTCTTTATTCACATAATTCATGGTATTAACAGCCACTTCCTCTAAAGTTTTTGACCGTTCTTTTAAATTATGCCAAATTGATTCTTGATGTTTGACGCTCAAGCCGCTAAACCATTCTGCAAATAATTTATACAAAGCAACATCGCTATTTAATGAAATCATTTCTTTCATTTTGGTAAACATTTCCCCACTGCTTAATTTTTTCAAGTAGTGTTGATTCATCCAGTCGAGTTTTTCGGTTTCAAAAACAGGATTGGCTGTATTTAATTTACTAATTTCAAATTGTTCAATCAACTCCTCTTTAGTAAAATATTCTTGCTCTGTTTTTGGATTCCAACCCAGTAAAGCAATAAAATTGACAATCGCTTCGGATAAATAACCTTTATCACGAAAAGCCAATAAAGAAGTTTCTCCGTGTCTTTTACTCATTTTACCGCCGGCTTTTGCTAAAAAAATAGATAAATGTACAAATTGCGGCGCCGAAAAACCCAAAGCCTGATACAACAAAACATGTTTGGGTGTGGACGGCAACCATTCTTCACCGCGAATTACGTGGGTGATTTTCATTAAATGATCGTCTACGACATTGGCCAAATGGTAAGTAGGAAAACCGTCGGATTTAACCAAAACTTGATCGTCAATATCTTGACAATTAAATGTTATCGCTCCTCTGATGGCGTCATAAACTTCAACAGTGCCTTGTTCCGGTACTTTTAATCTTAACACATAAGGCGTGTTGGTTTGAATTTTTTTCTCTATTTCGTCATCAGACAAATGCCGACAAACACGATCATAACGCGGGGCTTGTTTATTTTCTTGCTGTTTTTGACGCATTTGCGCTAAACGTTCCGGAGTACAAAAACAACGATAAACTTTATCTTCTGCCAATAACTGAGCGGCATATTTTTGGTAAATATCAAAACGTTCGCTTTGCACATACGGACCGTATTCCCCTCCTTTTTTTGGACCTTCGTCCCAGTTAATGCCCAGCCATTTTAAGCCCTCCATCTGGTTTTCCAAAGCACCCACTTTTTCCCGAGCGCGGTCTGTATCTTCTACTCGTAAAATAAACTGACCATGGTTCTTTTTAGCCCATAGATAAGCAAATAAAGCCGATCGCGCGCCGCCGATGTGCAAATTCCCCGTGGGAGAAGGGGCAAAACGTGTTCTGATAGTTATCATTTTATGATTATACCACAAATTTTCTTTTTACCAAAAATATGCTCACAACACAATGATTTTTATTTTTGGAAAAAGGTGGAGATTTTGAGTTGTTTTTTTTGCGAAAATAACTGCTTTTTTTTGCCAAATTTTTCTTTTGTTGGTAATAATTTAACCAGGACAAAACTGTTTTGTTGACCTTTTTTTTGCGCCACCAGCAAAGCGTACTTTTTCTTTTGATGAGTAACAATTTTTAAGAAATTCTTTCCCCTTTGTCGTTTGCTAGAAATTTTCTTTACTTTTAATTTTTTAACATTATTGTCCTTGCTGATTTTGAGCAAAGCCATTTTTCTGCCAAAAGCCTCGGACACCACATATAAACCCTGATCATTAAGTTTAACGACCGCTGTTTTTTTCTTGGTTTTGCCAGAAAAAACTTTATAAAATTTTTGCTCACCATTGCTAAAAATAAGTTTTACTTGATTCTTTTTAGCAGACTTAATAGCAATAATATTAGTATAAATGATAGAATTATTTTGATCTGTTACCGGCTGGTCGTTATTGGTATCAATATTGTTGTCTTCCTCTTTAGTATTATTCTGATTATCGGTGGTATCATCGGCAACAACCTCGTCTGCTGGATTAGTATTATTATTTTGTTGATTGTCGTTAGTGTTGGTATTGTTGTTTTCGACAGTGGTGTTGGTGTTATCAACAGGAACAACTACTGGTACAACCACTGTATCTGCCAATACTTCCACAGTGCGATAAACAGCAACTTGATTGCCACTAAGATCTTCTGCCGTATAAGTCAACAAATAATTTCCAGCTTTAGCAACATCAACTGTATCCCCCGCTATAATTACCGGCACCTCACCATCAATATCATCTAAGGCTGTTGCTCCTGGCTCTGCATAAACTTCGCCAACAGCTAATTTTATTTGATCATCACCATTTAAAGTAATAACAGGCGCAACTGTATCTTGATATTCCCAAGCGCCGGCGTCAGCCGCTCCTAAACGAGAATTGCCCAACTGATCCGTTGTTATTGTTTTTTCTAAACCGGGAACTACATTGATGGCTATGCTCTCTTTTTTTAAAGGATAAACCACACCTCCTTCAAGAATGGTTAAGGCTTCATTAAATTGAGCGTTGTTAACATCAATTTGATCATTTTCTAAATTTTGAAAATCACATTCTTGCAATTGTCCAAACACATTGTAACCATCGGAGTTTACTGTACCCCGACAATTAGGAGTATAGGCAAAATCAAGTTGCGTAGGTTCTGTTTCATCAGGATAGGTATAGGTATAAGAATCTGCAAGGTCTATATTGTCCATCACTATAGAAGCCAACAAACTAACATTAGCATGATCTTGTTGATCCGCGTCTGCCAAAACGTAAAATCCACCGCCGTTATTTAAAGCCGTATTGGCGGTGACAGTAATATATTTGCCGTTCACCATCGAGTACATATCGGATAACGACTCTTGTAGTAAAGCCAAATTGGTATTTAAGGTAGCCTTAACCTGATCTTCCAATTCTTGTAAGGCCTGTAAAACCGGTGGCGGTAGATGAGAATTGTCTGAAACATAATCAATCTGTTCTACCCGTTGATAAAGCAAATTAAATAAATCCTCACTGGAAGGAGAAGAAGTAACGGCGCCGCCATTAGGAGCGGTATTATTCGCTAAAGTAGAATTTAAAAGATTAACTTCGCCATTCATGGAATAAACAGCGCCGCCGCTAATATCGGCTGAATTATCATAAAAAGAAGAATTATCGATCTCCACTTTGTTAGGCACAATGGCACCTTCATAACCATTCATAGAAATGGCATAAGTATAAGAAGGTAAAAGCGCAATTGCTCCCCCTAGAGAACCGGAATTTTGATGCATAACCACGTTTTGCAAGAAAACAAATTTATTGGCATCGCTAGCCATAGTGGCTATGGCGCCACCGGCAATACGACCGGTATTATTGGTGAAAATTGAATGTTCAGCTCTTACCATGCCCTCGTTATTGATAGCGCCACCAAAAGAATCGGAAATATTATTTTGAAAAACCGAGTTAAACGCATTGACTGTTCCTTGATTAAAAACAGCGCCGCCGCCCATAAATAAATTATCACCGGCAACACTGCCATCGCTTAATGCGCTCATTAAATATTCTTGATAATTAAAATAGCCGTTTTGCAAAGTCACCTGATTTAAAGTTAAAACAGCCAGTTCATTAACGTGAAAAATCTGAAATTGAGTGTTGCCGTCAATCACTATTGGACCGTTGATGTTGATAACAGTAGAAATTTCATAAACCACATCATGTAAAACTATCGAATCAACACTGTCCGCAAAACTGATAGTACTGGGGCGTGGCGCCAAATTATTTGCCTGCAAAATAGCCTCACGCAAGGTACAAACGTCAGTGGGCTCGGCGTCCGCATTACAATTTAACACGGCCGTAGGTTCCGCCGGGTCATACTCACTATTTACCACAAAATCTTGCGCATAAGCTCCGGTTACCCACAACGCCAAACTCAAAAAAACACTCAAAAAAACGGCTGAGGTTTTTACTAAAAAATTATTCATAAAATTAAAAATTAACCTTTAAATTTAACAAAAGTATACTCTCTTTTGACGGCTGTGTCAATGCTTATTTGGCTCTTAAAACAGCTTGAAATTTTTTAGCTAAAATCAGCATAATATCTTCGCGTAATTTTTCCATTTGCGTCATTTGTAAAGTTTGCTTGAGCGAACGTAATTTTAAAGAAAAACCAATACTCTTTTTCCCATAGCCTACTTTTTCTCCTTGATAAACATCAAAAACATCTATTTTTTCCAAGTAAGGCTGACTTTTTTTTACCACTTCCGCCCTAATTTCCGCCCAGGTTGTTTCTTGCGGTACAATAATAGACAAATCCAAATCAATGGCCGGATAAGGAGAAACAGCTTTAATTTTAAAATTGGCGTTGACTGTTTTAGCTAAGGCGTCTAAAGAAATAATCGTAAAAGCAACAGGCTTTTCCAAATCATAATTTTTTAAAATAGTTTTATCTATTAAACCGCTAGTTCCCAAAATTCCGTTCGTGGCTGTAATTTTCAAAGCTTGGTCATCTTGATAAACAGACCAAAATTCACAAGGCGCGGTTTGCTTAATAATTTCAGTTTGATAAACAACGTGTAAAGCTTTTAGCAACGCCTCAGTCAGACCGCGCATTTGACGATAAACAGCGGACTTGCCGCTTTGGACAATGCCCAGCATACTAATTTCTCTATCTGTAAAATAAACATGACCAATTTCAAACAGAGTAATGTTTTCTTCTTGGCTATTGCGTTTTAAGTTTTCCAATAAACGAGGTAAAAGACTGGTGCGTAAATAACGCAAATCTTCAGAAAGCGGATTTAAAATTTCCACCTGTTCTTTTTCTGCTGTCAAACCGGCTTTCTCCAATAATTCTTTGCTGTAAAAAGAATAATTATAAACTTCGCAAGCGCCCAAAGCTTTCAGTTCATTACGTACTTGACGTTTTAAAGGTATTAAAGCTTCATTTTTTGGCACGTGTAATTCTCCGAATAATTTTTGTTCCGGAATGTTGTTTACTCCGTAAATGCGCACCACTTCTTCAATCAGGTCTTCTACAATATTGAGATCGACGCGAAACCAAGGAGAAAAAACTTCATAAGCTGTGTCATCCCCCTTTTCTTTGAAATCAACTTTGCAACCTAAGTTTTGTAAAATAGCAATAACCTTTTCTGCTGGAATTTCAACACCGGTTAATCTTTTTAAAGTAATAGCCGGCAAGACAATTTTTTCACGATACAAAATATTTTCGTTTTCTAAATCCAAAGTCTGCGTGTCTGTAAAACCAGTCAACTCTGCTTGTGCATACTTTTGTAGAAGTTCCATTGCTCTTTGAAAACCTCTGGTGGCGGTGGCTAACGCCAGGTCTTTTTCAAAACGCACCACACTTTCTGTGCGCACGCCTATTTTATTTGAGCCGCGACGCACCAAAATCGGCTCAAAACAAGCCACTTCTAAAATAATTTGCTGAGTTTGTTCCGAGATGCTACTGATTTTACCACCAATAATGCCAGCTACGGCCACAGGATTTTTACTATCGGCGATTACTAAAATAGACTCATCTAAAATCTTTTCCTCGTCATCCAGCGTGATAATTTTTTCTCCTTTTTCAGCGCGGCGCACAACAATTTTTTCTCCCACAAGCTTTTTAGCATCAAAAGCGTGCAAAGGTTGTCCAAATTCCAACATCACATAATTAGTAATGTCAACGACGTTGTTAATACTTTTAATATTACAGGCCAACAAACGTTTTTTGATAAAATCTGGACTCTCCCCTATTTTAACTTTCATCGCCGCGGCTAGATAACGCGGACAATCTTTTTGATTTTCAATCGTAACCGCCACCGCCGGCAATTCGGCTGTTGTTATTTTTGGAATTTTAGGTTCCTGAAAAGGCAAGCCGAAAACCGCTGCAATTTCCCGCGCCATTCCCACATGACAAAACAAATCCGCCCGATGAGTCATGGATTTATTATCAATATCAATCAGCGCACTATTTTTTAGACCCAATATATCTTTAAGCAAAGTGCCATTTTTAATTTCTTGATCAAAAAAATTCAGTTCGTCTTTACAATTTAAAATTTGCAACTCGGAATTTAAACAACACATTCCATCTGAAATTTCTCCGCGTAATTTGGATTTCTTGATTTTTACGCCTCCCGGCAATACTGTCGGCGCTAAAGCCACAGGAATTTTTTGACCAACTGCAATAACCGCCCTTTGACCAAAAATAATCTGTCTTGGTTCTTTTTCACCAACATCAAAAATACCAATATTTAATTTATCAGCATTTGGATGGTTCTTTTTTTCCAACAATTCCCCTACCACCACATTGTCTAAGTTGATATTGCGGAAAATAATCTTTTCCACTTCTACCGAGTGTACAGATAATTGACGCAACAACTCTTCCGGTTGAGGAATGTCTGTTAAATATTCTTTTAACCAATCGTATAAATAAAGCATAAATCAAAATTGTTTTAAAAATCTCAAATCATTTTCCGTAAAAAGACGTATATTGGAAATGCCGTATTTCATCATGGTTAAACGACTGAGGCCTAATCCAAAAGCAAAACCAGTATAAGTTCCCTTTGGATAACCAGCCGCTTTAAATACATTGGGATGAATCATGCCGCACGGAACTAATTCCACCCAACCACTTCTTTTACAAGTCGGGCATCCTTGACCATTACAAATTAAACAAGAACAATCTAATTCATAACCGGGCTCCACGAACGGGAAATAGCCGGGGCGCAAACGTATGCGAATATCTTTTTTAAACACTTGTCGCAAAATCTCCTTTAATGTCCACATGGCGTGACCGATGGTGATATTTTTATCTACCACAAAACCCTCCAACTGATAAAAGGTGTGTTCATGTGAAGCGTCTGTAGCCTCATTGCGAAACACACGACCGGGAACCACACAACGTAATGGCGGCTGAAACTGTTCCATAATTCTAACTTGCATATTGGAAGTGTGTGTGCGCATAACCCATGCGCTGTTTTCTGAAAATTTTCTTTTTTCTTGACGCTTAATATGATCTTTAATAAAAAATGTATCCTGCATATCTCGTGCCGGATGTGATGGCGGGATATTCAGGCTTTCAAAATTATAAAAATCATTTTCGAGTTCCGGTCCTTCGTAAATCATAAAACCCATAGCGGAAAAAATATCCATCAGTTCATTAGCGGCCAAGCTCAGCGGGTGTAAATGTCCCGATGTTGGTTTGATGCCCGGTAAAGATAAATCTTCTTTAAAAATTTGAGTAGTGGTTTTTTTATCTAATTTATTTTGAAGCGCTTGCAGTTCTTGTTCTATTTTTTGCTTAGCGCTGTTGGCCAACGGACCCAGCTCTCTTTTCTGTTCTTTAGGTAAATTTTTTAAATTACGCAAAACATCGTTTAATTTTCCGGATTTGCGGCCTAAATATTTAATACGCAAATTTGAAAAATCTGCCTCAGAGTTAATTTTGAGCAAATCTTGTTGAAATTCTTGTTGAATTTTTAAAAGCTGTTCTTTCATTAATAATTTTTTAATTTAGGCTGATGGTGGTGTTTGACCCCCAGGGAACGAGCTAAGAAAAAACCCTCTAAAACCGCGAGGCCTGCTACTAAAATTAAAGACATCCACCAAACTAACAATTCTTGGCTAACTAATAATAACGTAAGACAGACCAAAATGGCAAACCACAACGCCTGACGCAAAGAAATACCTATGTGTTTAAAGGGCGTTTCTTGTCTTTTTAAACCAAAACGCACCAAAAAACCCAATAAACTGAGGGTTCCCCATAAAGCGAAAAATAGAGCCAGAAAAAACAAGGTTAAACCTAAACCACTGCCGTTACCGGGATCAATGCGAAAAAGTACAATTAAAAAAGAGACCCAGCAAATTAAGGTTGTAAAAGCCATAGTAATCAAATATTTACGCAAGGTCATTGGCTTTATAAATATAACATTTTCTAATGATTTAGCAAAATCTTATTTTGCCCTAAATTCACAAATTTCTTTAAAATCACAATAACGACAATGAAAACCAGGGGTGGGCTTAAAATTTCCTTGTAAAATTTTCTCTATTAAATTTAGCGCCCAAGTTTGCACCTTTTCCATTTTCGCTAAATTGAATTCTTCGGTTAAGGGCTGATTTTCTTCAATAAAATAATAACTTAATTTTTCCGGAGTCAATTGTAAAACTTCTTTAACCGCTAAAGCATATAAATATAATTGTTCTTGATCTTTTTTACCGGTTTTGGGAAAATTACCGGTTTTATAATCAACAATTTCCACGCCTTCTGCCAGTTGATCCAAGCGATCGATGGCGCCTTTAATGGTATATTTTCCTATTTTTAAATTAAATTTCTTTTCCAAATACAAAACTTTTGGCCAATTTTGCTGGTTAAGATCATAAAACTTTTTAAGCGCCTCCTCGCCTTTTTTAAAATATTCTTCTCGGTTTTTTTTGGATAAATACCACTCATCAATCCATTTCTCTTGATAAATTTTTAACAACTCTGCTTGGGTTGGAGTCTTTTGCGCTTTTTTACCAAATAATGGCGCTTGTTGATTGGTCTCTCCTTCTTGTAAACGACGAAAAAATTCATAAAGCGTGTTATGAATGGTTTTGCCAAAAGAAAAACTGGGTTTGCTCGGCGTAGGCACTTTTAGCAAAAAAGCAAAGCGATATTGCCAAGGACAAGTTTCGTAAGCCTTGAGTTGCGTAAAACTAAAAATTTGCGGCAGGTGTTTTGCTTCTGCTTTGATTTGCGCTAAAGAAAGTTTTTTTTCATTACCAAAAAGAATCTGGCCGCTAGGCGCGGGTGCGGTATTAACAAAACCGGTTTCTTGTAAAAAACGCGATGGTTTCTTTTTTCTGGCTCCGCCGTAATCTTCACCGCTGGTTAAAAACAAACCGTTTTTGGCGCGCGTCATAGCCACGTAAAACAAACGCCGTTCTTCTTCCAGATGCCAATCCCCTTGCGGCAGTACGTCTTTAACAATTTCATCCGGAATCGGAATGGCTTCTTTGCGGGCGATAGAAGGAAAGCGTTTATCTACCAAATTAACCACAAAAACATAAGCAAACTCCAAGCCTTTGGCCGCGTGCACGGTCATAATTTTTACCGCCTCCGGGCCTTCGGTAAAATCCGGTTGTAACTGCCCCTCTTCTCCCGCGTCGATCATGGAATTCAGTTCATAAACAAAATTATGCGTAGTTTTTTCTTCGTGCGCCCGTTCAAAAGCGATAATATATTTATAAAACTGATTAAGATAAAGAATATTTTCCGCGGCTTTTTTATTTTGCGTCAACCATTTTAAATATCCGGACATTTCTAAAAAACGCAAAGTAATTTCGCCAATGGTTTTAAAACGTGTTTCCAAAGACAGTTTGTCTATTAAAGACATAATGCTCGCAATCGTTTGGTAAGTATTTTTATGTAAATTGGGAACTAACTGCAAATTGCGACAAACCTCGAATAACGATTGGGTTTTTTTATGCGCCCAGTTAATAATATTGATGACATCTGCCGGAGGTAAATGCCAGTGGGCAAAATTTAATAACCGATAAAAAGAACGAGATTCGTGATAATTGTCCAAAAGTCGCAAAAAGGCAAGTAAATCCAAAATAACCGCTTTGGTGAAAAGTCCGCGGGAAGCTAAAAATTGGTAAGGGATTTCGGTGCGTTCCAAATAAGGGATAAAAGTATTAGCCTGATCATTGGCGCGCACTAAAATCGCAAAATCATTCCAAGATAATTTTTTATTTTTTTGCTTTAAAGCTAAAATTTTATCTAAAACCAATTGCGCCTCGCCTTCTAAAGACTGCGCGTGCAAATGCTCGATCAGCGCTTGGCCGGTTTTGTTGCTTTGGAGATGTTTGTCAATTTTTAAAGTTTCTTCCAGACGATTGGGATTATTGTGTTGAATAAAATCATAAGCCAAATCCAAAATGGCTTGTTGGGAACGATAATTTTGAGTCAAGGAAATTTCTTTGCTGTTTGGATAATCTTTTTTAAAAATTAAAATGTTGCTCATGGCGGCGCCACGGAAACTGTAAATGGATTGATCGTCATCCGCCACCACGGTTAAATTATTATGCGGCGCGGCTAACAATTTAATTAAATCATACTGGGCGTAATTAGTGTCTTGAAATTCATCTACCAAAATATATTGGAATTGCTGACGCAGTTTTTGTAAAATATGCGGCCGCTGTTTTAATAAATGCACGGTTTCTACAATCAAATCACCAAAATCAAAAGCGTTGTGCTCGCGCAACAGTTGCTGATATTTAGCATAAGCTGTGGCCACTTCGTAAATTCTGGAAAAAGAATCCGTTTGATCAGTATCCAGTTTGAGTTTTTGCGCATAAGCTACGTATTCCGCGGGTGTGATATCTTCGTCTTTTAAACGAGAAAAATGAGCGATTAAACCTTGGACGAATTTTGTCGGGTTGCCTTTAGGACGATAATAATCCAAATCAAATTCCTCCAAATGCTCTTTTACCAAAAGCCATTGTTCTGTATCAGACAACAATTTGAAATCATTGCTTAAGCCGACATCTAAAGCGTGATCTTTTAAAATCCGTTCACCAAAACCGTGAAAAGTGGAAATCCACAAATCCACGTAACCTAAGGGCAATAAACCATCCACCCTTTCCGCCATTTCGCCGGCCGCTTTTTCCGTAAAAGTTAAAGCTAAAATTTCTTCCGGTTTAACAATTTTTTCTTCAATCAAATAAGCGATACGGCGCGTAATCACCGTGGTTTTACCCGTGCCCGCACCGGCCACAATAAGCAAGGGGCCATTTTTATGGATAACCGCTTGCTTTTGTTCTTGGTTTAACTTGGCTAAAATTTCCATTATTTAAACAAGCTTAAACATTCCCTCCTGCGGATTTAACAACTGCCGTATAAGGAGCATTGGGGCCAGCAACGCCGATTACTCTGGTTATTTCTTGAACCATTTTACCAAAAGCCTTATATTGACCGCTGGCTTTCCATTGAGGAGATCTTTGGAGTTGATTAAAAACAGTTCTTAAAACCTCTTTAGCTTGTCCGTAAGTTCTGACATTGTTGGATAAGTGTATTTCATAATTGCTGGTTCCTCCTTGTTTAATAAAAGTTAAATCTCCTTGGGCTGTGTGCAAAGTGGCCTCTCCGGCTTTTAACAGCTCTTCTGGGTTGGACAAACTTGTTGCATCCAAACTGATTGCGGGTCCTGCCGGCGCTTCAGGAGCTTGAGGAATTGCTGTTTCCAAACTTGGTTTGGCAATTGGAACTTTCGGCATGGCGGGAGAAGTTTTTTCCAAAATAGCAATTTGTTTATCTAATGCTTTTCCCATTTTTGAATCAGCCAAATTGTGGGTTTCTAAATTTTTTCTTAAAACTCTTAAATAGTCTAATCTTTCTACATTATGAGGATTTTCAATTCTAAAGATACCAGGATTATACTTGTTTTGTGAAAAGAAGATAACCGCTCCGTTATCACAACGAATTTCTACCAGTTCACTATTATTTTTTATTGAAGAAACTGTATCATGACCTAAAACTATAGAATCAGCGGAAACTTTTTCATTATTGCCAAACAAACCGCTCCAAAAACCTCTGGTAGATTCTGGGGTTTTGGGCACGGCACCGGCCACAGTTTCCGCGCCTGGTGTATTATTAGGTATGCGAGTAGGACCGGTGTAGTGATCATTTGCTCCCCACTGAGGTAAAGTGGAACTCCAAGAAGTATCAGAAGGAGGGGTTGGGCCTAAAACTGTTGGCGCAGATTCAATCGGTAGTTGAGATACAGCTCCATTGTTTGCTATCGGTTCGGCTTGATGAATCATGGCCATAAAGCTGGGATCTTTTTCTCGCAAATACTTCATAATCGCAAATAATTGCGCTTCATATTTTTCATGCCGCTGAGGAATGGCGCCGTGTAAATCTTTTATAGACCCGCCACCCTCGCCATAAGCTGTGGATATAACTTTCCATTTTTGTTCTCCGGTTAAATTTGCTAATTCCGGATTTTTATTTATAACCGTATCAATCCAAAATTTGAACGTTCTACCAGAAGCCTCAATAGCAATTGCCGGATCAGACAAAGTTGCTCGCGGATCACTTTTAATGTTTTGCCAAAAAGGATCATCGCCCCAATGCGGAGAATTATAATTACTACTATTAATTTGCGTAAGACCTAAATCAATGGTGCCGTTGTCATTATTAGTATTTATAGCCTCAGGATGAAATCTACTTTCCTGAACAATGGTTGCTTTTAATAATTCCGGTGGAATTCCATATTTTTCAGCCGTGGCCACGATTAAAGAATCATACTTGTTAAAATTATCCACGGGGCACTCTTTAATAAATCCCTCTACAGAATGAAACTGATTTTGGGCATCCAGCCAGCCAATTACTCCGCCTTGTTCCACCGCAGAAGTGATGTCAAAATTTAGAGCTGAAGATGGTTGATGATATGCTTCTGCCCAATTCATATACCATTGTTTTTCTGCCTCCGCTCTTTTTATCACCATATCAACCCAGCTTTTATCAAAAAATTTAGGGGCGGTATTAATACGCACGTCTTGAATAGCGGCTACAATTTCCGCATCACTTTTACCAAGATTATGCTGAATAGCTTCAGCGATTAAACGATGAATATTACTATTACCTCCATATTGAACAATGGCTCCTTCTAACAATCTTTGAACTGGTTTACTTAACGAGGAATAAACTAATCCTGATTTTGCTTCAAATTGAGCTATTCTGGTTGGTAAATAAACGTTTTCTAAATAACTATTCTGAGCATTGGAAAAATCTACCGGATATTGTTTTCCTAAATCTTTCCAGGCAGTGTTAAATGAAGCTGTTCCTGGAGTTCCTGCTTGGTCTAAAAGATCTCCAAAACGATTCTGTTGACCTTTTAAATAACCAATCATTTCTTTTACATTTCCAGGAACATATTGGTGTAAGCCATAAGAGGGTGTTCCATGACCATCTGTATCCAAATTGATAATACCAGGATTACCGCTACTTTCCCTGATAACCCAATAGCGCCCTTCCTGAACGTATTGATCTACTAAAGATTGTGGTAAATTAGTTGCATCTTCAATTATTTTATGAAGATTGTTGGTTGGATCTGAAATATTACCGGTTACAGAATCATTAACAAAACTACGAACCGTTTCTGTGCGCGTTATAAATTCTTGCGGATGAAATTTCAGTTGATAAATGGCATCATCGGCAACTCCCGGCTTAATGCCTAAAACTCTAAAAATTGGATTTTGATAATTTAGCGCTTGACCTGGAAAACTCGCCTCCAAACTTTCCGTTTGCTGTTTGATTAATCGTGTTAAGGCTTGCAGTTGTTCCGTTGGCACATTGGCAACTTTCATTTGTTTATAGCCTTCTATGAGCGCGGCTAAATTGGTAATTCTGGTTTGCAAAGCCGGTGAGGGCGCAATGACATCTGAGCTCAATAAACCGCGCGTGGAAACACCTGGGTCAATATTCCCGCTGACTTTTACTTCCATGCCGTCCATATCTCCTTGGCCTTTATAAAATTCAAAACGTAAACCATGTTCTCCACCCATAGTAATCACAGACTTATCTTGGTGCAGAAGCTGTTCAGCCGCCGGTGATATTTTCATATCAGGCGCGCTTAAATCTACGGCGTTACCATGTACTTCTGCCGTTGCCGGAAGTGGCTGAGCATGCGCCAATGCTTGTCCTGCTTGCTCGATGGCCGGCAAGGGCGGCAAAGCTCTAATTTCTTCCAGAGTTGGCGGCATAGTTGGTTCATATTTTAAAGCCGCGGCTATTTCGTGAGCATTTTCTATTTTAGCTGACATGGAACGCTCGGCTACATTTGGTTCACCCGGTTTGAAAGCAAAAAGTTGAGGCGCGTTCTGCATATCTTGTTCGTGCGCTGATTTTAATACCTGCAATAATTGACGCTGTTCCATAGGAGTAAACTGGCCGCTCTGATACGCTTCCCTTAATGCTTGCAATCTGCTTTGTCTTTCCGCGCTTCTTGTTAACCATTCTTGTCCTTCCTGATTTGGTAATTTACCCAATTCATGTTTAATTTTACCGGCAATTCTGCGCAAGATATCAGGCTGATGTAAATAGTTATTTAATTCTTTGGCCTCAACTGAAGTCAAAGGAGCGCTAACTTCATCCAGAGCTTTTAAAGCGGTATCATCGGCGGCTAATTGTGCCGGAGAAAGGTCTGCTGTTGCCACTGGAGTTTCTGCTGTTGTTTCAGGGGCAGAAGGAGTTTGTTCCACGTGCTTGATGTTCACGTCATCTAACAATTCGTGTATTTTTCCGTTTTTATCAAAAATAACCACATCAACTTTACCATCAGCATAAACTTCACGCACCTCTAAATTTCCACCGGAAGTTGTTCTAAAATGCATGGCGGCAATACCCGGTTTTTTATCAAAAACACTATGCGTAATGTGATGCGCTTCCATAAACTTTTGCGCCTCCGAAGTTGCGGTGTAATGAATATTAGGATTAAGTTCATAATCGACAAAAGGACCGTTTTCTGTTACGGGCACTTTAATTTCCCGAACAGAATCCACAAAACGCCCGCCTCCTGCGGTGTTAGCAAAACCTTCTTGACCCGGATGATCCAAATAACTGCTATCAAAAGGATGAGTAGACGTTTGAGCCAGATCAGTGGCCACGCTGTGTCCGGCCTCGACCAACATCTCTATTCCTTTGGCAAGAGCGGCACCGCCGGCCAAAGCACCCGCAATCGCAGCAACCACCTTGCCGGATTTTAAATTATGAGCCGCTTTTTCCAAACTTTGCCGAGACACCGCGTCTAAATCTTCACTTAAAGCGTCCAAAACCGCGGTTAAACTTCTAAATTTTTTATTTTGTTTTGCTTGTTCTTGATCTTCCGCCGAAAAATATTTTTCCGGTAAAGCCCGGCCTTGTTCTTTTACTTTGGGATCTAAAAAATCCACATCTCTTTTAATTTGAAATCTGCGCAAATCTGTTAATAACTGTTCGTCAACCGGGCTTAATTTACCAACCAATAAACGTCTTTGCTGTAAAAATCCCTCTAATTGATGGCATTGTTCCGAATTAAGCTTAGTAAAAATAGGTACTTTTTTTCCAAAAATTAAGCCTTTTTTTCTGTTTAAAACATAACGGCTATTTTTTTCATACTCTGATTCCGAGATACGATTATCTCTTTTTAACTCTAATAACTCATCTAAATATTTTTTAGGATCTTCATATGTTACACCTTTCTTTAATTTTCTTTCGGTAAGAGAAGAAAACAGTTTTTCTCCCATTTTGCCGCTAAAAGTTCCTGTGCCTAAAACAGTAAGTGCGGCATTGCCCAAAGCGGCCGCGCCGGCCACTACCAACAAACCGCCAACTCCTCCGGACATAAAGGCGGCCACGCCACCGGTTCCCAACAAAGCCACGCGCGTCAAATTTTTAGCGTTCATGGCCTTTAAAATTACATGATAAGTAGTACCCACAACTTTACCATAAGTTCCGCGATCTTTTAAGTCATGCTCAAAAAGTTTAAACAAACTGGCCTCGGTCATACCGTCAAAAAATTTAGCTAACCACGGTCGTTTTTTCAACACTTCTTCTGCTAAAGCTTTTTCATATTTATTTTTTTCTTCTATTAAAACCTCGTCATATAACGCACCCAACAAATCCACGCGCATTTCTTCTAAATTACGATTAGCCGTATCAATTTCCAACCAACTTCTTTCTTTATAATCCAAATCTAAACCGGAAACAGCCTTGCTAAGACTATTCTTAGTATTTTCTTTGGCAGATATTTCTTGCTGAATTTCTGTTTTGGTTTTAATAGTAGCATCCGCTGTAGCGGGTTTTTCTGCCGGAGCTGTTGTTAAATGTTGTTTTAAAATTGTAATTTCTTGCTCTAAGGTTGCAATTCTCGTTTGACATTCCGGGCTGGCAAAATAGGCCTTTTCACGAGCTCGTGCTTCTTTTACGGCAGTTCTCTCATTGCCGGTTTTCCCTTTTAAAGTTCCCACCAACAAATTTTTCTCTCGGCTCAGTAATTCTGCTTGAGAATGCCCCAAACCGCCGATTTTATCTTTTAACAAAGCGTCTTTTAAAAGATGATAATGAGCTAATTTTTTACGAATTTCAGTACGCTGTTTAAGCCTTAAAATGTTTTCTCGTGTTTTTTCTATTTGTTGCGCCAATTGAGTCTTAGTTTCGGCATTGGTGGTGTTTTTATATTTTTCCACTAAAGAGGATAATTCTGTTTGCAATTCTTTTAAAATTCTTTGCGGTTCTTCTTGTTTGTCCCAATCGGCTAATTTGGCCAATTGTCTGGTGAGCTCGCCCTCGGCAACTTCTAATTCACCCTGAGCTTTTAAATGTTCGTATTGTTTTTTTTGTTTGTGAATAATGGCGGTGTCTGCTCTGTGTTTGGCTTTTTCAAAATTAGCTTTGGCTAAATCATATTTTTTTTGTAATTTATCTAAAACAGCAAGGCAATCTTTAGCAAATTGAGCGCCTTCAATTTCTCTCTCCAAAGACATTTTTCTTTCTTCATTGGTCATTTCTGATAAAGTGCGCAATTTTTTTTCTTGCAACATAAAAGATTCCGCTTCAGTAGCGGTTGTTGTTACTAGCGTTTCTTTTTCTCGCGCCAATTCTGCTTCTGACATTACCGGTTTTTTTTCTTTTGACGGTTCCGCTGGTTCTATTGGTTTTATTACATCAATTTCCGGCGCTGGTGGTATAACTGGTTGTTTTTCTGGGGTTTCGGCCATATAAATTTAAGGTAATTGTTTAAGTGCTTGTTTGATTTGTTCAATTTTTTTTTGATCAATTCTGTTTTTAATCACCTGTTTGGCATTACGTTGTCTTTTTTTTAAATCCATCATGTGTTTATAAAACTCATCAAAAGCCGCCAACATTTTTTCGTGTGTTTCTTGCAGGGATGGTAGCACCGCAGGAGTGGGATCGAAGGTATTTTGGATAAAATTTTGTTTTTGTTTTTGAGGATTTCCTGTCAGCATGGTTTAATTTATGGCTAAATCAAACCTCACTTAATCTAACAGAGCATTAAGATTCATGCCCAGCATTTCTTCTTTAAAACTTTTAACTTCTGTCAGGATTAGTTCGGTTAAATTGGGAATAAACTGGCTTAAAGCCGCCAATTGCTCTGCTTGGCTGTTATCGGCCTTTTTTTCTAAAACCGCGGCTTGTTCATCTGTGAGCATAGAATTGATTCTTAACAAAAGCCGTTTATGAATAAGATCGTCCATTTTATCCAAAAGAGCCAATTTTTTCTTTTCTTCCAAGTTTGCCAAACCTAAATCCACCAAAATGTTACCTGTGATATAATTAGGCCTATTTTTTTGATTGGTCATAAATTTAAAATTATTTTTTACTTAATCAAAAAATAACACATTCTTTGAAAAAAATCAAGTTGTGCGCCTATTTATCCACACCTCTTATTTATGCCATTTGCGGCCAACGCGCAATTTCGCTTTTTCGTGTTCTAAATTACGTAAAAGAGTTTGATAGTCGGCTAAATTTAAAGTGGCCTGATCTTCCAGTTGTTTAGCTAGTTCATTAGCGCGTTTTTCAGCTGTTGCTAAATCAATATCTTTAGCGTGCACAGCCGCATCAGTTAAAATAGTAACGTTATTGTCTTGCACTTGAATAACTCCGCCGGCCACAGCCAAAGGATATCTGGTTTTACCGTCTTGAACTATCAGTTCTCCGGGCACCAAAATGCTAACCAAACCGGCATGCTGAGGCAAAACTGTAATTTCTCCATTTTCTGTGGGAATAACCACGGCATTAACTTCTTGCGCAAAAAGAGTTTCTTCCGGAGAAATCAGCTTTAATTTCAATTTTTGAATAACATCCATGCTGTGCTGTTTTAAAAATTTATTTTACCTCTTCTATGCCACCTTTCATATAAAAAGCTTGTTCGGGCTTATTATCATGCTTACCCTCAATAATTTCCGCAAAGCCTTTAATGGTATCTGTTAATTTCACGTATTTACCGGCACTACCGGTGAAAATTTCGGCCACATGCAGAGGCTGGGAAAGAAAACGTTGTATTTTGCGAGCCCGCGCTACTGTTTGTTTATCTTCTTCAGTCAATTCTTCCATGCCTAAAATGGCAATGATATCCTGCAAATCTTTATAACGCTGTAAAATACGCTGAACTTCGCGCGAAACTCGATAATGTTCTTGACCGATAATGTTTGGGTCTAAAATAGTAGAAGTGGAATCTAAAGGATCCACAGCCGGATAAATACCCAGTTCAGCCAAAGAACGATTAAGCACTACTGTAGAATCCAAATGAGCAAAAGTGGTGGCGGGAGCCGGATCTGTTAAATCGTCAGCCGGTACATAAACGGCTTGCACCGAAGTAATGGAACCGGATTGCGTAGAAGTAATGCGTTCTTGCAAACTACCCATTTCTTGCGCCAAAGTCGGCTGATAGCCCACAGCCGAAGGAATGCGGCCTAACAAAGCTGACATCTCAGATCCTGCTTGCGTAAAACGAAAAATATTATCAATAAAAAACAGTACATCTTGATTGTCTTTATCTCTAAAATGTTCAGCCATGGTTAAACCGGTTAAAGCCACCCGAGCCCGCGCGCCCGGCGGTTCGTTCATCTGTCCAAATACCATGGCCACTTTGCCCATTACGCCCGAATCTAACATTTCGTGATATAAATCATTGCCTTCACGCGTTCGCTCTCCTACTCCGGCAAAAACAGAATAACCACCATGAGCTTTGGCAATATTATGGATTAACTCTTGAATAATAACAGTTTTACCCACGCCCGCGCCGCCGAATAAACCGACTTTGCCGCCTTTGACAAAGGGACAAATTAAGTCAATAACTTTAATGCCTGTTTCTAAAATTTCCACTTTCGTAGACTGTTCTTCAAATTTTGGCGGTTTTTGGTGAATGCCGCGCAGTTCCGTATTTTTTGGCAAAGCCTCTTTACCGTCAATTACTTCTCCGATGACGTTAAATAAACGCCCTAAAGTTTGCTGGCCTACCGGTACGGAAATAGGCTGGCCTTTGGTTGTTACCTCAATTCCTCTTTGCAGACCGTCGGTTGAACCCATGGCCACGGTTCGCACAATTTGCGAACCCAAATGCGCTTGCACTTCCAAAACCAAGTGCTGTTGATTGTGAGTTACTTCCAAGGCCTCGTAAATAGCCGGCAATTTTCCTTCGGCAAAAGAAACATCTACGACCGGTCCGATAATTTGAGTGATTTTTCCTGATTGCATATTAGTAATTTTGTTAATAATAAATTAAATAATCGCGGCCGTACCGGCAGATATTTCCGCAATTTCTTGGGTAATACTGGCTTGCCTGGCACGATTAAAAGCTAGTGTTAAATCTTCAGACATTTCTGAAGCGGCATCAGAAGCGTTCTTCATGGCCACCATGCGTGCGCTGTGTTCTGAGGCATTACTTTCCAACAAAGCCTGATAGAGCTGTACTTCGGCGATACGCGGAATCAAATAAGTTAAAATTGCCTCTTTGGACGGTTCATAAGTATAGCGAATATTCCCTGATGGTAGTAAAGTTTTTTCTGGAGTTTTATTTTCTTGTGCTTCTGACATATTTTCCACACTCTCGCCAATGCCGGCTGTTTTAGTAAAAGGATAAAGCTGTTTAACTATCGCCTCTTGGTTAATGGCTGAAAGATAATCGGTATAAGCCACTAAAACTTTATCGGTTTCTTTTTTCTTGAATTTTTCATGCACCAATCGGGCTACTACGGAAATAGAAGCAGAATTGACAGCCGTGTCATCTTTCAAATAAGCTAAGTGGGCTTTAATGCCCAACAAACTCAAACCAGCCACGCCTTTTTTGCCCACGGCAATAACTTCTATATTTTCTTTACCGTATTTTTGCAACAAAGACGCTATTTTTTTAATCACATTGGTGTTAAAAGCGCCGGCTAAACCGCGATTGGAAGTAAAAACCACTAAAGTAACACGCTGATTTTCGGTTTCTTCTTTTTCTTGCAGTTCAAAAAATCGAGCTAGCTGATCTTGGCTGGCAAGCTCTAAATTTTTTGTTATCCGCGTCATAATTTCCCAAGCCAGACGATAATACGCCCTGGTGTTGAGCATCACTGTTACTGCTTTACGCATTTTGGCGCCAGAAACCAACTCCATGGCTTTAGTGATCTTTTTAGTATTTTTGATCGACTGTAATCGATTTTTTATTTCCTTTGCGTGCGTCGCCATAGTTTATTTTTGCTCTTTTTCTTCTTTTTTCATGATGAACATATTTTTATCCAACAATTTCTTGTAACTTACAACAGCGGTTTTCACTTTTTCTTCCCAGGCCTTATCAAAATCTTTATTTTTGGTAATTTGTTCATAAATATCTGCGGCATTTTGTTCCACATAAGCAACCAAACCATCGGCAAATTCTTGCACTTTTTCTACCTTAATCTCATCTAGATAGCCCAGGTTGGCGCAATAAATTTGCACTATTTGTTTTTCTACCGACAAAGGAGAGTATTGCGGTTGTTTTAAAAGTTGTTCCAAACGCTTGCCTCTTTCCAATTGCTTTTTGGTGGCTTCGTCCAAATCTGAACCGAATTGCGTGAATGCCTCTAGCTCTCGATATTGAGCCAAACCTAAACGTAAATTGCCCGCCACCTTTTTCATAGCTTTAATTTGCGCAGAGCCGCCAACGCGAGATACGGACAAACCAACATTAATGGCGGGACGAAAACCTTTATAAAATAAATCGGACTCTAAATAAATTTGACCGTCGGTAATGGAAATAACATTGGTGGGAATATAAGCGGAGACGTCATTACCTTGAGTTTCAATAATCGGTAAAGCAGTTAAAGAACCGCCGCCGTTATCTTTATTAAGTTTAGCCGCGCGTTCCAATAAACGAGAATGCAAATAAAAGACATCTCCGGGATAAGCTTCGCGACCAGGGGGTCTTCTTAACAATAAGGAAATCTGGCGATAAGCAACGGCGTGTTTGGATAAATCATCATAAATAATCAAAGCGTCTTTTCCTTGATCCATAAAATATTCACCCATCGCACAACCGGCATAAGGCGCTAGAAAATTCAAAGCCGCCGGATCAGACGCACCGGCCAAAACTACAATGGTGTAAGCCATAGCGCCGGCTTCTTCTAGGCGCGCTACTAATTGCGCAATTTTACTTTCTTTTTGACCGATCGCCACATAAATACAGATCATATCTTGACCTTTTTGATTCAAAATAGTATCAATGGCGACTGCGGTTTTTCCGGTTTGTCTATCACCAATAATCAATTCTCGCTGACCGCGACCTACCGGTGTCATGCTATCAATGGATTTAATACCGGTTTGTACCGGCTGATTTACTCCTTGACGAGTAATAACCCCAGGCGCAACTCTTTCCATGGGTTGGCTTTGAGTCGTTTTAATCGGCCCCTTATCGTCTTTAGCCACGCCCAAAGGATTAACCACCCGACCGATCAACTCCGTTCCTACCGGTACCTCTAAAATTTTTCCTAAGCGTTTTACTTTCATGCCTTCGGTAATGCCTTCATAATCACCCATAATCATAATACCAACGATGTCTTGCTCTAAGTTTAGAGCTACTCCGTAAACGCCATTATCAAATTGCACCATTTCTGAATTTTTAACCGTGGCTAAACCAATGGCTTTGACAATACCATCTCCGGCTTCAATCACCGTGCCAATTTCTTCAGCCACTACGGTTTTTTGAAAAGCCGAAATTTGCTTTTTGATATGTTCTACTACTGATGCTTTTGTGCTTTGCTCAGACATAATATTTCAATGAGTTATTTATTTATAATGGTATTTGCCAAATTGTTTAATTGTCCATGAACTGACAAATCCCATCGCTGATCTTGAGTTTCAATTACCAAACCTCCGATCAGTGATGAATTTATAGTCGATGTCACCCGCGGTTTTACCTGTGGCAAAACTTGTTGCAAATAACTAGCGATGGTCTGTTCGTCCATTTTTTTGGCCGTCCTCACCGTTACTGGCATAATTTGATTTTCTTGATTTTCTTGTTTTTCCAAATGACGTAAAATTTGTGGCAACCATTTGCTTTGTCCTTTTTTATAAAGCATTTCCAAAACTACTTGTGAAATTTGATCCCATGCTGATTGATCAGTTTTTTTCAAAATTTCATACCAATTTTTGGCGTAAAGCTCTGGCGATGCTTTCATAATTTAAGCTGATTTGGTTGTTTTAAGGGTGCCCACTAAACCATTCACAAAATCTCGATCAGTTTGGTCGTCAACTTTTTTATCTAAAATCTTCTCACTGGTTAACAAAACCAAATCAGTAATATCTTTTTTGGCCTCTTTTAACATTTGGGCGCGCTGTAATTCCAGCTCTGATTGTGTTTTAGTTAACAAAACCTCGGCTTCTTGCTTGGTTTTTTCTAAAATTTCATTAGCCTGTTTACTGGCCGTGTCTTTGGCTTGATTGATAATTTGTTGCGCTTGTTTTTGAGACTCTTCAATGATTTGAGTTTGTTGCGCTTGCGCTTGCGCCAAAGCCTCTTGGCTTTTAGCGGCATTTTTAATGCCATCTTCTATTTTCTTGGTGCGATCGTTAACAAAATTTAAAATCGGCTTATAGCCAATTTTATAAAGAATAAAAACCAGCAGAGCAAAATTGATTAAATTCGCCAGTACCAGTTTCCAATCTACACCAAAGGCTTTAAGAAGTTCCATGGAGCTTTATAAAAAGACAATGATTAAGGCAACCACAAATGAAAAAATTGCCGGGGTTTCGGCCAAGGCCATAGCGACAATCATGCGAGGGAAGATGTCGTTACTGCAAGCGGGGTTGCGACCAATGCCTTCCATTGCTTTTGAACCAATTTTACCTTCAGCAAAAGCTGATCCGGTTACGCCCACGGCGGCTGTTAAACCGGCCATAATGAGTTTGATTACTTCTAATTCCATAGTTTTGTTGTTAATTATTTTTTTATATGGACTAGCGAACTAATAAATATTTAATCTCTAAACGCTCTTACTATAAAGCACTAATTTCAATAAATCAAGTATTTTTAATGTCCGTGCTCTTCAATAATACTTAACTTAATAAAAATCAATGACAAAATAGCAAAAACCGCCGGCTGAACAACAGCAATAATCAGCCCCAATAAACTAAAAGGAATAGGCACGATAAAAGGTATTAAAGCCACTACCACCGCGGTCAAAACTTCTTCGGCCACCATATTGCCAAACAAACGAAAAGACATAGCCACTACCCGCGCCACATCACCCAGAGCCTCGATTAAAGATACCAAAAAATTAATGGGCGAAGAATAATTGATATACTTTTTAAAATACTTCAAAGGCCCGCCTGAAGTAAAAGCCGTTATTTGCATCAATAAAAAAGTAACGCCGGAAATAACTAAAACGGCGTTATAATCTGTGGTTGGCGGACGGAAAAAATGAATTCCGTTAAATTTAATAGCCAAAATTCCTGGAATGATTGCCAACAAATTGGAAACGAGAAAAAACAAAAACATAGTCATGATAAAAGGAAAAAGCCGGCGCGTCAGTTTTCTGTTTTGGACAATGCTGTCCATAAAATTTTCCGCACCTTCTAAAAGAAATTCGATAAAAAATTGTAATTTACCAGTCGGCACCTCTTGCCAATTCTTGCGCACTTTCCAAGCTACCACAATCAAAATAAAACTTACTAAAAAAGACACCCATAAAGCGTTGGTGATAGGTAAAGAATACAAATGACCCAAAGTATCAGCCTCTATTTTAATTTCCATAAATTGACGGTATTTATTGTAACCATAGAGAAAAAAAGTGTCAAGCGGATTTTTTTAAATTCCGTGCCCTTTTTTAACCGTAATTTCCTGTTGTTGATGAATTTTCACCAGAGAGTTAGCAGGTAAAACACCGCGCCAGAAAATTAAAGGATAAAGCAGACAATTTCGGCCGATAATACTGCCGGGAGCGGTAACGGTGTTAGCGCCAATTTCCGTAAAATCCCCTATCAAGGCGCCGAATTTATGCAAACCGGTTTGATGCGTGTGGTAATGAGTAACTATTTTTATTTCAGACTGAGGAGTTTTGGCGTTAGTGATTTTGGCGCCGGTTCCCAGGTGCACCTTATAACCCAAAATCGAATCGCCGATATAATTAAAATGAGCGGCTTGAACATTATTAAACAGTAGAACATTTTTCAACTCGGTGCAGTTGCCAACGACGCTGTTATGGCCGATAATCACATTTTCCCGCAAATAAGCTCCTTTTCTAATTTGACAATTTTTGCCGATTAAAGCCGGACCTTTAATAACAACGCCGGGTTCAATGACTGTGCCCTCGCCGATAATCACCTGCTGACCCATGTATTCCGCTTGATTCAGTTTACTTAAATCTGCCACCTGGTGATTTTCCAAATAGTATGCCAAATAATCGGCAATATTAGGTATGGCTTCCCATATTTTTTCCAAACCTGAAAAAATTTCCGCCTGATCGGTTTGGGTTAAATCAAATAGCTCGGAAATTTTTGGCAACATAAAATTATTCTAATAAATTATCCTCATCGACTCTATCCAGCCTTTCAATTTTTCCGGTAATACTGGCATAATCGGTAGCTACTCGATCAAAAGCGGATTTGGTATGAGTAATATGCGTATTCAAAACATTTAAACTATCGGCGAATTTATGCGTATCTTTTTGCAAACCACGCACAGTGTCAATAATTTCTCTGGTAGCCTCGGCCATTTTTTTGCCTTGCATGCCCATCATAATCACTCTTAAAAAATAAAAGAAAGAGTTGGGAGAAACAAACAAAACTTTCTTTTCCATGCTGTACCGGTTTAAATCCAAATCATCTCGAATAATTTCATAATAAACAGATTCGGACGGTATGTACATTACGGCGAAATTAATCGTCCCCTCTGCCGGTAAAATATATTTTTTAGCAATATCATTAACGTGTTTTTTTACGTCTTTCAAAAATTCGTGAAGAAATTTTACACGTTCGGTTTCTATTTCCGCACGGATCATTTTTTGATAATTTTCCATCGGAAATTTGGAATCAATCGGAATAAGGCCATCTTCGGTTTTCAGCACGGCATCCACAATTTGGCCGGCGCGGAATTTATATTGCAAACTATAAAAAGCAGTGGGAAAAAATTGCCCTAACATTTGTTTTAAAACCTGCTCGCCAACATTGCCCCGCAATTTAGGGCTTTTTAAAAATTCTTGCAAACCTTGCATATTGCGGCCAATCTCTTGCAATGATCCCAACTCTTTGTTGACCGCGCCAATAACACGCGCCGCGCTATCTAAACGGTCATTCAAGCCTTGAGAAACCTTATCGAGCCTTTCTTGCATGCCTTGAATATTTTGATTTAACATCTGCATATTTTGACCATCAACTTGTTTATTGCCTGTCTGACGTTTAAATAAAAGAAAAATAACCGCGCCATTGGTTAAAATAAACAAACCAAGAATAAGTAAAGTAATAGTATTCATATCTGTACTATACCAAAATTTACGCAATAACTAAAGATTGAATAAGGCCGTGGCATTTTTAGTGGTTTGAGCGTAGACCTCAGTTAAAGAAATATTTTTCAGTTCGGCGATTTTGGAAGCTACATATTGCACATAAAGAGGTTCGTTTCTTTGGCCGCGTTTGGGTTGGGGCGCAAGATACGGAGCATCGGTTTCAATTAAAATTCTATTAAGCGGAACATGCTTAACCACCGCTTGCAAAGCTTGGGCGTTGGGAAAAGTAATAATACCCGTGAAACCCAAATACAAGCCTTGAGTTAAAATTTTTTCCGCTTGTTCTAAATTTCCGGTAAAACAATGAACCACTCCTCGTACTTTTTCCTCAACCCCGGTGCCGTTGTGATCAAATTCCGCCAATAACTCCAACAGGTCATCATAGCTGTCCCGACAATGAAAAATTAAGGGCTTTTTTACTTCTCGGCTAAAACCTAAAATTTCATAAAGCGTTTCTTTCTGTAAAGCCACGTATTCAGTTTCAGTCAAATCTTTTCCACAATAATTTTTCAAGTGAAAATAATCCAAACCAGATTCTCCAATAGCCACTACTTTAACTTGACGAGCCAGCTCAAAATAACGACGCTTATCAAATTTTTCCGCCTTAGTGGTAAATTTATATTCTTGCTTATCAAAACTGTCTTTTTCTTCCAAATCTTGCGCCAAATGAATGGGGTGCAAACCAATGGCGGCCCAAATATTTTCGTGCTCTTGGGCAATCCGCACGGCTTCTTGGCTGGTTTGATAATTGGTGCCCACAATAATTAGGCCCATATTTTGTTTTTGGGCGCGTAAAATCACTTCTGCTCTGTCTTTTTGGTAGGGAGCAAAATTCAAATGACAATGAGAATCAATTAGTTGCATATTGTTTTTAGCGCTTAACGGTTAGGGATATCGGCGGAAGGAATTGTGGGTATTTTATTTTTTTCCTTTTTAATTAAATCGTCTAGTTTGGCAGATAAAAAAGGTTTATAAAAAATAGATAATTTTAAAAGATTGCGGCCGGCAATAGATTTTTGCATAACTGGATCAATGCTCTGCGGGGCATAAATGTCAGCCACATATAAAACTGAACTGATCACAAAACAAGAAAGACCTAAGCTCAAAACACCGCCCAACACCCGATTAAACGTTTTTAAAAATGGCAAAATCGCCACCAAATGAAATAACTTGTTAATCAACCAGCCGGCCAACCCAAACACTCTGCTCACTAAAGACATCAGCAAGAGAAAAATAAACGGCATTTGCCATGGTCCCAGATGCCACTTTTGCGCCAACTCCGGCGTATAACGACTAGCCACCCATAAACCGCAAAAAAAACCAATGGTAGTGGCGGCTTTATAAATAAAACCCATTTTTAAACCGGAATACAGAGAAATACCCAACCAAATGATAATTAAAATATCTAACCAGTGCATATTATTTTTCTAATCTAGGAAATAAAGGTTCAATTTTATAAATGATATCACCGTCAAGAGCCTCTGTCATTTTTTGAGCGGTAGCCGGCATAAAAGGAGCAAGCTTGAGAGTACAAAATTTTAAAGAAGATAAAAGGCGCTGTAACACGATTACTAATTGTGCTTGATTGGTTTTGGCTAAGTCCCATGGTTTATTTTTTTCAATATACTCATTACACTCTCCAATCAATGCCCAAATTATTGTCAGGGCTTTACTGGACTCCATATTTTCCATGGCAGTCACAAATTCGGTATTTATTTTTTTCCAATCTTCTGGTTTCTCCAAAGAAGCTGGCAGTTTTCCCTTAAAATATTTTTCTATCATATTCGTGGTGCGAGACAATAAATTTCCTAAACCGTTAGCCAAATCAGCTGTATATTTAATGTCCATTTTTTCCCAAGAAATATCAAAATCTTCGCCAAAATTACCCATGGCTAAAAGTAAATAACGCGTCGCATCTAAACCGTAACGAGTAACCATTTCTTTAGGAGCAATAACGTTGCCTAAACTTTTACTCATTTTTTGACCATTAACGCCAATGTGCCCGTTAACAAAAACCTTTTGAGAATTGGGTAAATCAGCGGCCATTAACATCGCTTGCCACATGGCGGTTTGCTGGCGCAGGTTATCTTTTCCGCAAATTTGTACACCGGGCCAAAATTTAGAAAATTTTTCTAAATCCTGTGGCCAACCCAAACAAGAAATGTAATTTATCAAAGCGTCAAACCACACATACATAACATGTTGAGGATCGCCGGGCACATCAACACCCCAGGGCATTTTTTCTTTTAAACGCGAGATACTAAAATCTGCTAATCCTTGAGCCACAAAATTTTTAATTTCTTTAAAACGCTTTTGGGGGGCTACAAAATCCGGATTTTTTTCATAAAAAAGTAGTAATTTTTCTTGCCAAGCGGAAAATTTAAAAAAATAATTTTCTTCTTCTCGAATTTCTAAAGCTTGATTATGATGTTCCGGGCATTTGCCGTCAATTAGTTCCGAATCGGTTTTTTCCAACTCACAACCCACACAATATTTTTGCTTATAATTTTTTTTATAAATAGAGCCGTTCTGCTCGCATCTTTTCCAAAATTCTTGTGCCGCCTTAACATGATGTTCATCGGTGGTGCGGATAAAACTATTAAAACTTAAATTTAATTGAGGTTTTAATTTTTTGAAATTTTCCGCTTGTTGATCGCAATAGCTCTGCACCGACATTTGTTCCGCTTGGGCTTTTTGATAAATTTTTTGACCGTGTTCATCAGTGCCGGTATTAAAAAAAACCTGTTTTTTTCTATCTGTTTCAAAACGCGCCAAAACATCAGCGCGTAAAAATTCCATAGCATGACCCAAGTGCGGCTGAGCATTCACATAAGGCAGGGTTGTGGTAATATAAAAAGTATTTTCTTTCATAATTTCGGTTCTTCTTCCAGTTTATTATCCAAACGTTTTTTCTGTTGGAAAATATCTTCCAAAAATAACCAAGCAATAGTAGCGGCCGGCACGGCTAGCAAGATACCGGCAATACCCGCTAACTTTGCTCCAATTAACATGACTACAATCACCACAATCGGATTTAATCCCACTGCTTTTTTCATTACTTGCGGTACAATAACCTGGTTTTCGAGTTGTTGAATAATAAAATACATAATCACGACCGCAATGGCTTTCCAAGGTGAATCGGTATAAGCAAAAAATATTGCCGGAACAGCGGCCATGATCGGGCCCAAAAAAGGAACGAACTCAAATAAACCGGCAATCACCGCTAACACCAAAGCATAAGGCACTCCCAAAATAAACAGCCCTAAAAAAGACAGCAGGCCGATAATCAACATTAAAATAAGTTGGCCGCGCAACCAAGAACCCATTTTGGTTTGAATACGGTTAATTTTTTGCACCAAATAAGGTTGAAATTTAATAGGCGCGATCGAACGAATAAACTTTTTTAAGCCCTCTTCTTCCAGGGTCATGTAAAAAGCAATGACCATTACCAGTAAAACCGTTAGAATACCGCCAAAAAAACTGCTTAATCCTCGATAAATGCCGGTAGTCAAATTAGAAAGTGTGGAATTAAAATTAGCCAAATTTTTACTCCATTCCGCGGTAAAAGATTGCTCGGAATTTTGAGTGAGATAATACCAAAAATTACCAATCTGTGGAACATATTGCTGTAAAGAAGTAACAATCTGCGTTATCTCGTTAATTAAGGGCGGAATAATCAAATAAAAAACAAAAATACATAAACAAATAAATAAAATATAAATTAACAAAATACTTAAAGCTCGGGGAATGCGATAGCGCGCCAAACGGTCTACCAGCGGATCAAGCGCCGAAGCAAAAACCAAAGCCACAAACAAGATGCCAATAATATCGCGAATAATCCACAACACAAAAGTAAGCGCTAAAATAACCAATACTTTAACAATGGTGATACTTTTAATATCCACGTAAACTTTTTCTGGTGTCGGTTGGTTATTTTCTTCAGGAAATTTTTTGGGAATTTTAAAGTTCATGGAGATAGCGTTTAAATTTATTTTCTTGTTTTTTGGAATAAGGCCCAATGATTGCTAAATTAGCTTTGCGGGCTTGTAATATTTTATTGGCTAAATTTTGCACTTGTTTAACCGTAACCGCCCGTACCAATGTTGCGTATTTTTTGGGACTGCAATATTTTTTCTGAAACAGCATTTCCGAGCCCCACCAATTAGCAATAAATTCCGAATCTTCCATATAAATGGCGGTTTTACCGATGATATATTCTTTAGCCTTAGCCAATTCTTCTGCTAACACCGGCTGTTGCTTGATGTCCTGTAACTCTTTAATAATGGCGCGCAAGGCTTGGTTTAAACGCGTAACATCAAAACCGGCGCGTACCACAAAAGCTCCGGTTTCTTGATAAGGAGAATTTTCCGCTCCGATATAATAACAAAGGCCTTGTTTATCGCGGACGTTAATAAACAAACGAGAGCTCATGCCACCGCCTAAAATAGTAGCTAACACTTTAGCGACCACCAACTGCGCAGAATTATAACCAACAGCAGGAAAAGCTAAGGCTAAATGAGCTTGAGCGGTTTTTTTATACTTAATTTTTATTCTGGCAAAACTTTGTTTATCAACAAATTTTTTTAATTGAGGTATTTTGTTTTCATTTTGTGGAGTTTGGTGAAATTTCTCATGGACAATCTTCATGGTTTTACTTGGCAAATTTCCGGCAAAAATTATCACCATGTTACCCGGATGATAATAACGATCGCGATAAGTAATGATTTGTTCACGGCTGAAGTGACGGATGTTTTCTTTGGATCCAATAATAAAATATCCTAAAGGATGTTGCGCTCCAAACATTAGCTGTTCTGCTATTTCTTCACTGCTCCGCATGGGTATGTCTTCATACAGATTGATTTCTTCAATAATCACGCCTCTTTCTTTGTCGATTTCTTTTTGATCAAAAATAGGATGAAATAATAAATCTTCCAAAATATCAGTGGCTAAAACCAAATGTTTGCGAGCAACCTTGATATAATAACCGGTAAAATCTTTTCCGGTAAAAGCGTTAAATTCAGCGCCGACTCCATCCAGTTCTTTGGCAATCGCGAAACTGGAAGGCCGCTTTTGCGTGCCCTTAAAAAACAGATGTTCAATAAAATGAGAAACGCCGTTGACCGCTTGACTTTCGTTTCTGGAACCAACTTTAAATAAGACGAGAGCGGTAATGGTTTGCGTACCGGGCATTTGTTCTAAAATAATGGGAATACCATTTTTTAAGATATATTTTTTCATGTTCAAATAAATTGTTTATTAAAGAAATCTTCCAGTTGACTCACGGCCATTCTGGTTTGTTGCATGGTGTCACGATCACGCACCGTAACTGTTTGATCCGTTAAAGAATCAAAATCCACGGTTAAACAATAAGGTGTGCCGATTTCATCTTGTCGACGATAGCGCTTGCCCACATTGCCATTATCATCAAATTCACAAACAAATTTCTCCTTTAGCTGAGCGAATATTTTTTGCGCCAAACTCACTAAATCAGGTTTATTGCGTAACAGCGGAAAAACCGCCAGTTGAATAGGGGCGATGTTTTTGTGCAACTTTAAAACCGTGCGCTGACCATTGGCGGTGGTTTCTTCTTGATAAGCATCACATAAAATTTCCAAAAAAGTTCTATCCAAACCAAAAGTCGGCTCAATCACAAAGGGCAAATAGTTTTCTTGAGTCACTGGGTCTGTATAAGTTAAATTGACTCCGCTTTTTTCTTGGTGATTTTTCAAATCATAATCAGTACGATTAGCCACCGCTCCTACTTCATCAAAACCCCAAGGAAACTGATATTCCAAATCAAACGTACCGTTGCTGTAATGCGCTCTTTCATCCGGAGTTTGTTCGCGCCAGTGTAAATGATTTTCAGCAACGCCTAAATTTTTCGTATGCCAATCAAATAAGGTTTTTTTCCAAAACTCAAGTTTTTCTGGTGCCTCTTTCGGCTTAACAAAATATTCTATTTCTGCCAAATTAAATTCTCTGGTACGGAAAATAAATCTCTGCACTGTTACTTCGTTGCGAAAAGCCTTGCCTGACTGAGCAATGCCAAAAGGAATGCGCGCTCTGGTGGAATTTAAAATATTTTTATATTGCACAAACATACCCTGGGCAATTTCTCCTCGCAGATAAATAATGTCTTGCTGACCCTTTACTACGCCCTGATAAGTTTCAAAAAGAGTATTAAAATCCCGAATTTCTGTCCAGTCTTTTTTACCACACTGCGGACAGGCCACCATTAAATCATCAATGGCTTGGCGCACCGCTGTTTTAGAAGAAAAATCCACTGTTTTAAAATCTTTTTTTGTCGTCCGCAACGCCTCTTCTACTAGTTTATCAGCTCGGACTCGTGCTTTACAATTTTTACAATCCATCAGCGGATCGGTAAAATGAGTAGTGTGGCCGCTGGCCTCCCAGACTTTGGGGTTCATAAAAATAGCAGTATCCAAACCCAGCACATCACTGCGATGACGCACCATAAAATTCCACCAATTATCTTTAATGTTCTTTAATAGTTCCACTCCGTAAGGGCCGTAATCGTAAGTAGCCGAAAACCCTCCGTATATTTCTGAGGAAGGATAAACAAAACCGCGCCGTTTGCACAACGCAATAATATTCTCCATTATTTTAGAGTTGATATCCGAATTATTTGGCATAAATATATCTGTCTTTAGTCTACCAGAAAAAATGACTAATTACAAGCAAAACTGTTTTAAATGAGCTAAGTGTTTCTTCTTGGCTTGGGCCGTATTTTCTTTAACCACTTCCACCAGATAATCAGCGCTGACCGCTTCCGGAATTATTACATAGTGCGCGCCTAAATTATAATACTCCAAGGCGTCTTCGGCGTAAAAAGCGGTAACAATTATTTTGGCCGAAACTTTCAGTTTACGCACATGCTCTAACAATCCCAAAGTATCTCGACGGGCATGCACAGTGGAGATAACAATCTTCGCTTTGGTAATATTGGCTTTTTCCAAAACTTCATCGTCTCCCATGCTGCCATATAAATGAGCAAATCCCCTGCTGGTCAAGGACAGCATTTTATCCGGATTATTATCCACCACTATGATTTTTTGTTTATCTTTTTTTAACAGTTCAGCCACTCTCATACCCATGTTGTGATAACCAAAAATAATAATGTGATCTTTCATCATAACAGACGCTTGATCTGCTATTTTTAGCTTTTTTTTCTGTATTTTTTTTAAAACTGGCCGTACGAGAGCGTACAGCTTATCATCGTACTCAATCATATAAGTAGACAAAGTCATGGTTACTAAGCCGATCAGAGCTACCAAAGACACTGTTTCTTGAGGAATCAGTTTAACGCTATAGGCCAAAGCCATGATAATAAAAGAAAATTCACTTACCTGACCAATGGCCACCGCCGATTGAAAACTGGTACGAGAACGATAGCCAAAAGCCAACAACAATAATGCGACCACCACCGGCGAAACAACTAATACTAAAACAGATAAAATAATGGTTGGCCAAATAATGTTAAAAATTCCGTTAAAAATCAATTGACCGCCTAAAACCGCAAAAAAGATCGGCAGGAAAAAATCACGCAAAGACTTAATGCGATAAGAAATTTCAAAATTATAAGGCAAAAAAGACAAACTCACCCCGGCCAAAAGAGAACCAACTTCAATGGAAAAATTCAATTTTCTGGCCACTAAAGCCAAAATCAAACACCAGCAAATAGCGCCCAAAAACAATAATTCGGAAGAACGCGCAAAATAAGTAAATAAAGGTTTTAATAAAAAACGAGCGGCCAAAAAAGCCGTGCCAAACAATAAAATCCCTTTTAATAAAGCAACGCCTAAAAAAAATAAAAGTGAGCTGTCACCAGTAAAAGAAAAAACGTTGAAAAAAATCAAAATTAAAACTGCAATAAAATCTTGGGTTAACAAAATACCAATCACCAACTGTCCGTATAAAGTATCCAGCTCTTTTTTTTCACCAATTAACTTTAAACCCACGATGGTGCTGGAAAAACCTAAACCAATGGCCAACAATAAAGCAGAGGTGCTGTTAAAGCCTAATAAACGCACCACAACATAACCAAAAATAATGGCCAAAAGCATTTGCAAAACTCCCACTAAAATAGCAATTTTTCCGGCTTTTAAAAAATTTTTCAAATCCAATTCAATGCCTACTAAAAAAAGCAAAAAGGCAATGCCAAAAGTAGAAAGAGCTTCCAATAATTCACCGCTTTTAATAATATTTAAAACCAACGGTCCTAAAATTATGCCCGCGACAATATAAGCCGGAATCATCGGCTGGCGTAAAAATTTGGCCGTGGCCGCACAAGCCGTGCCAACAATTAGAACCAAACTGATTTCTAAAAAAATGTTTTCCACAAAATTCCAATAAAAAATTAATTATTAAAAACGGTTCTGGCTGTTTCCCACATGGCATCATAATTATGATATTGTTTTAACCAATACCACCATTCTACTCCCCATAAATAAACTTGCGACATGGAAGTGCGGCGGGCAAACTCCACGTTGTTTAAAAAACGCTTAGGGTTCATAGAATGAAATTGATCTTCTAAACTGGTGGTTAAAATAGTAGACGGCACCCAAGGTTCGGCTTGAAGCTCTGTGACAATCACATCCTGAACCCAAGGAGAAATAAGTTTAGCCTTATTCTTATAATAAGCCGGAGGCAAAGGATAATAAAAATAACCAAAAAGAGAATTCCAGGTAACCCGATACATGGAAATGCCCAAAATATCGCCCACACCGGCGGCATCGGCCCAAGTGCTTAATTCACCGCTATCGGTAATAATAATTGGCTTGGTTGGATCCAGCTGTTTAACGCGCGCCACGGTTTTACTGATAAATTCTTCATCTGGCTTGGTGCATTCTCCAAAAACCGCAAAAAACGGCTCGTTTTCCACCTGCCAACGATCCACTGCTTCATAATCTTTAAGCTCGGTAACTATTGTATCAATCATGCGCGTTTCTTGCTCTTGTATCTCAATTTTGGACAAATTCCTAGTCCAAGCCGGTGGATGACATTCTGGCCAGCGCGGCACTCTTTGACCGATAGCCAAAATAACCTTAACCCCTCTTTTGTCTGCTTCATCCAACATCCAACGAACATTGTCTAAATTGATATTCCCCTGTTCTGATTCGATTTCATCCCAATAAATAGGAATGCGATAAAACTTAATATGCAAATCGTCTAACGAAGCCAAATAAACCTGTTTCCAATCTAAGCCTAAATAGCTGGCGTATTTAGTGCTAAAAGTTACTCCAAACTGTACCTCTTGATTAGGAGTGGAAGCATCGGTAAAAATACTCCAGGAAAACATAATGCTACCAAAAAATAAAACCAGAGTGGGAATTAAAAAAAATCTTTTAATGTGTTTTTTATGATGCGGTCCTCTTTTTCCCATAAAAAATTAACTAAAAGCGATTAAAGACAAACCGGCGGTAATAACCGCCACCGCCAAAATTTTAATCAGCAAATTCTTACGTGACATGTTTTCTTTCAACAAATTAGGATATTTGATAGTTCCTAAAAGCGCTATTACTAAAATAAAAACATATTGTACGCCTTGCATAGCATTAACCAAAGAAACCGAAGCCAAAGAAATGGCGTAATTGATAAAAATATACCCGCCGGCGCCAAAAGTTTGCGCCACCAAATACATTAAACCTGTTTTTTCCTTAAACACCAAAGCGGCTTTAAAAATTTCTTGGCGTAAATTTTTAGAAAAAAGAAAAAGAACGGGAAAGAAAAAACCGCCAAATCTTGTCCAAATAAAAGCTGATAAAAAAGGCTGATAATCAAAAGCAATTTTTGATAAACCAAAAGAAAGAGCAAAGCTCAGAGCGGCTAAAATACCGAATAACCATTTCTGTCGAGATAATTTTTTAGATTGCAGGTTGCTAATTTTCTTTTTGTCTTCCAAAGCCATTAAAATAGTACCGATCACCAAAACGATAAAACCCCATAATTGCAAGCTAGTTAAACGTTCTTGCAAAAAGAAAAAAGCAAAAATATAAGTAAAAACAGGAATCGCTCCACCGATAAAAGGTACTATGCGCGAGGTTTCTCCGGTTTGTAAAGCTAAAAAGAAAAACAAAAGAGCGCTACTGAAAAATACTCCGGCCAAAAGATCAACGATCAGTAAAGAGGCGGAAGGCAAAAACAAACCCCAAGGCGCGGCCACCACAATGAGCAAACCCAAAAGTCCGATATAAAAAGTAAAAGCAAACGGGTTTTTAATAGATTTGGTTAACAAAACTTTGTCTAACACGTAAGACAAAGCGTTTAACCCGTGACCAATTAAAACAGCGGTAATCCAATACATATGCTAAAAGCTATCTGATAAAGTGGTGGTGGTGGGCAAACAAAAATCCTGTGCCTGATCATGTTTTATTTTTAATAAATTCATGATGTGCGGTATACAACTATTTTCTAAAGTTTGATTTTTTTTATTTACAAAAACCCCAATGTCGGACTTTTTAATTTGTAGTAAAAAATCAATAAAATTTTTCACTTCTGCTTGCAACTCTTGAGATTTAAGCTTCAATAATAATTTGGTAGCGTTATTATCAGGATCGGCATTAAGACTCTTGTTGTCTTTAAAAATTGATCGTTGTCCTATATCATAAACTATTAAGAGCATGTCCAAACGAGCAACTAAAAGATTTGTTTGGCTGTAACGTTTTTCAATACCCTGCAAAGTTTTCTCTCCCCCTCTTTGCATATAATAACGATCCAGGTGATTGTCAAGGGTATCTTGAGTTAAGGCTCGATCTAGTTGCTGATTGATGGATAAACTTTGAAAATTTACGGTTAAAAATATAATTCCCACCACCACCAATAATAAAGAACCGCTCATTTGGGCACGTTCAATATGAGCCGCAACTTTTTTTTGATTATCTTTTCCGACCGCATGCCAAAGCAAAATAACCGTGTACCACAACAACATCACCAAAAAGAAAAATAAAATAATCAAAACAAAATAACGCTGAACCGTAAAGCCATAATTAGTGATGCGTAAATATAAAGCATAAACCGCAACTGCGTTTAAAATCAAGGCTTCAATAACAAAAAGAGGCAAAGTAAAACGCAATTGCTTAACCAAAAGATTTTTTTGTTGTATGGCCTGCCTAAAAAAATAAATGGCGATCATGGTTAAAAAAGCTACACCCAAAAAGATCTCGACTGTGCTACCTGTAGATAAAATAGCTTGAAAATGAGTAGGTACTAATAAAAGGAGGTATAACAATAAAAAAGCGGGAAAAATCAAGCCTAAAATAGCAAAAAAATAAGTGAATAATGTAACAATGGCATATTTTTCTTGCTGATCTCCGATTTTAACTTTAATAAAATCATAAATTAAACCCAAGGCCACAAAAGGCAAGGTTCCAGATAAAAGAGCAAGCAAAAAGTTAATGTCAAAATAAATATTACTGACCATCAATAAACCGTTAATTAACGCCAAACAAAATGCCACTGGTATGAATAGCAAACCAGTAACCACGCTGTTTTCTAAAAATTTTTGAATATAAATATGAAAAGCGTGCGGACTTTCAGACCAGCTATCCATAGAAATACTAATAACCAGTAATCCCAAAAAAATTATAGATACTCCGATCACAAAAATATAACTTAAAGGAAAAATATAAAAATCTGTTGGTGGCACTAAATTAGCCAATAATAGCAGTAAAACATAAACTACAGCTATGCCGGTTGTGGCTATTTTATTTTTTACTTGCCCCAAGCCGATGACAATGTGCAAAACTAAAAATGCCACCGTCAAAATAGCCACTAAGCTAAAACCCCAAAAAGTACTTTTCATAAAAATATACCAACCAAAAATTCCGCCTAATATCAATCCCAACAACACCCCGCGCCATAAAGAATTAGCCAGCAAAATATACCTGGATTGATCCGATTTGTCCTCTTTCATAAAACGTGCTAATAATTATATGAATAATTATAACATAATGAACGCTCAAACACCATTCATTGTCGCTTTAGCCGGAGGATCTGGTTCTGGAAAAACCACTCTGTCCAAAATTATTACCTCTTCCCTGCCTTGGGATGTAACCGTGGTGCCTTTGGATCAATTTTACAAGGATGTAACTCATTTGCCAATGGCTGAGCGAAAAAAAATAAATTTTGATGTTCCGGAAAGTTTAGATATGGATTTAGCTTGTCAGGCCATTTATAATCTGGCTCATGGCCGGGATACAAATATTCCGGTTTATGATTTTGCGGCCAATAATCGCTCCACCAAAACCCAATTACTACACCCTAATCCGGTTATTTTGTTTGAAGGCATGCACACTCTCTTTCATAAGCCCCTGTTAGAACTTTATGATTTAAGTGTTTTTCTGGATATTGATGAACAAACCAGACTACAAAGAAAAATTGAAAGAGATATTGCCGAACGCGGCCGTGATTATAAAAGTGTTTTGGAAATGTGGAAAAACTATACCCAGCCTATGCACGATATTTATGTACAGCCAACCAATGTGCGCGCTGATTTACGTTTTACCGATACTTTTACTCCGCAAGTTATTCGTGTTGTCACCGATACTATTCAACAAAAAATCAACTTAAAACTGAATGTTTTCAGCGTCATGCCCGTTTAGTTTAGTAATTTTTAAATTCCCAATTATTAAAAGCCCAATCTGCCAATTGATAAGCCTCTTCGTTAATGGTGCCGTAAATGGTATTGCCGAGCAAAACCACAATGATTTGACCGCCGCTGGCCTTATCTTGAATTTTAACAACCAAGGTGCGTTCGGCCGTGCCCGGGTAAAAACCGGTTTTAAATGCAAGCAAATCATATTTACCGCGACCATCAAATCTGTTGGTGGAATAAATTGTGACATTTCTCACTGAATTTAATAGATCAATATCATAAACGGGAGTTTGAGCCGCGCGGAGAAAAATATCTGGATATTTATTAAATAAAAAATTTCCTAACTTGGCTAAATTGCCGGCGCAAGAAACATTACGGGAATTAAGACCGGTCGGTTCTACCAGCTGTGTTTTTTTTAAACCAAGCTCTTGCATGCGGTTATTCATTTGGACGACAAAATCTGCATAAGAATAATGCGTGTTAACAGCTAACGTTTGTGCCATATTGTTAGCTGAGGGCAACAAAACAGACATTAACACATCGTTTAACCTTAATTGTTCACCATTATTTAAAAAGACCGTAGCTCCTGCTCGATTATTACTGCTGGCATAAGAAATTACTTTTTGCAAATCCGGATTGTCCTCCAAAAAAACCAAAGAAGTAGCTAATTTGGAAAGAGAGGCAATGGCTCTTTGTTTGGTGGCTTCTTGACGATATAAAAATTTTCCACTTTTGACATCTAAAACAGCGGCGGTATCAGAAATGGTTACTCCGGGAAATTTCTGAAAA